>RRYU01005794.1_pt1 | contig 56145 bp, 51 predicted proteins | sample 2162651 | NCBI WGS metagenome assembly RRYU01 (sample SAMN10267283, study PRJNA491782) | microbial mat metagenome | isolation source: biomat in the production well | place: Japan: Minami-Kanto gas field, natural gas well KTG3 | collected 2017-06
CCATTTAGATACAGTTGAAGGTTCATCCCCGCGGGTGCGGGGAACACACTAATTCCATTTAGTTGAAATTGCTTGTGTTTTTCCTGCATGGAAAAACTACCGATACTTTACAGCCAATATTCGGTATTTCCAAGTTGTTAAAGAGCGTTGTTTTTATCGGAATCCAAGGGCATAAATGAGACCAGGCGTATGCCGTCATAGTCAACCGGCATCCTCCGGTTTTCGCCCAGGGTTTTGAAGTCGTATCCAGATTCGGTATTGGTATTCCAGGCCATTACGGCATTGCCGTCCTCCAGGCCTTCTTTTACTTGTTTCCAGATGAAATCCTTGAGCTTGGCCGATGGATTTCCGACATAGACTCCAGCGCGGATCTCAATTAACCATACTGCCAGCCTGCCGCGGAGGCGTGGCGGTATGTTTTCAGTTGCGATGACCAGCATCTCCCAATCCTTTTTCTTCAGGTATGGCTATGGGTTGTGCATCCTTTGGCGGCTTTGGTGGTTTTAGTCCACCGGCGTTTAGCACTTCTTCTATTATGGGGATGATCTTTCCGAGTAGTTTGGTTTCCCGAAATATATCCCGGCATGCAAGCCGTACCTGTCGTTCTGGTTGAGGTGTATTCTGTGCTGCAATCTTGAATGCAGTTGGGACTACGGTATCGAATTTGAAGAGGTCGGCGATATCGTAGACAAATGACAGAGGTTTGCCGGTATGGATGAATCCGACTGCCGGGGCGTAACCGGCAGCGAGGATTGCGGCTTCGGTTATACCGTAGAGGCAGGCAGTGGCTGCGCTGAGACAGAGATTGGGCCGGTCGCTGGTATCCCAGTCTTTTGGGTTATAGTTGCGGCCTTTCCAGGTTACTCCATGGCGTTGTGCAAGCATCTGGTAGGTCTTTCTCACTCTGGCTCCTTCGATGCCACGTAGTTGTTCAACGCTACGGCGTTCCGGTGGTTTTTCTCCAAAACGGATTTCGTACATCTTGCGTACGACGTTGAGGCGCGCCTTTTCATCCAATGCCAGTTTGGCCTGGTAAAGCAGCCGGTCTGAGCGCGCACCTCCAGGTTGGCCGGAGGCGTACAGCCTCACTCCTGCCTCACCAACCCAGACCAGAAGTGTCCCCACGCGGGCGGCCAGACCTGCCGCACGGTGAGATACGCGGGTACCAGGCTCCAGCATCAGGCAGGCGACGCTGCCGACCGGTATATGGGTGCGCACACCAGTTTTATCTATTACGACGAATGCGCCGTCCAGTACGTCGATCTCACCTTTCTCTATGAATAGCATGGAGATCCTTTCCTTCATGGCGATGGGTTTTAGTGGCGGCAGCATGTTTAGGTATTACGCCATGTGTCAGGTGATCGTCGTTGATGCAATACGGCATAGATAGTAATTTTGCTATCTGTTGCTATGTAATATACAGAGTATGGGAAGCGATTGGTCAGTGCTCTGCGGATACTAGGTAGTATTTCAGGAAACAGTAGCGGGTTGTCGACGATGTGATCGAATGACCGTTGGAGTTCACTTAGGAACTGATCACCAAGCCCGTTCTGTTGCTTATTGTACCAAGTGATAGCGGATTGAATGTCCTGCTCCGCTTCCTTGCGGATGTTCAATTTCATTGGTCGAGCCGTTTTCTTACGTTTTGCCAGGTGTCCGATGTTGTGTCTTTATCAGCAATACGACTGTCAAGAATGTCTTTGTGCCATCCTGGTACCGGCACAGTATCTTGTGTAGCAGCAATGGAGTCCCAGATGGTTTCCACAAGCTCCAGCTTGGCATCTATTGGCATGGCGTCTATGTCGGCTTGGGTGAGTTTTGTCATGGCGTCTGTCATTTATCAGGATCTCCTGAAAAGTATGGGCTAGAGTGGGCGGATTAGCAATAATCCACAGCCGAAGGCTTTGGCGGGGCCTATGCCGTGAAACAGTGCTTGGGTAAAGGCATCTGGATCAGTGATGTTTATTGTGCCTTCAATATCCAGTGTGCTGTAGGAAATGGCCTTTTTATGGCCGTTTTTATGATTGCGGTGTTGTATATAGCCACCGGTATTCAGGCTCTCAAGCTGGGCTCCATTTTTTTTCAGTCTGGAAGACAGCCAGGCCTCCCCCGCAAGTTGGGTCAGTTCGTAGATTGAGCTGCGCTCACTTTTAGGGGTTTCGCCCCAGCGGTTCTGTTTTTTCAGGTCCATGATAAGGTCGTGGCGCTTCCGTTTCCCTGTGGGGTCTTTTCTAGTGATGACCGGATTGGCTCTTAGACTGAAGGCCAATTTTTGCCCACTGTGCAATTTTGGGCAATATTCTTTCTGCTCAATTTGCCAGATGTTGTCTTGATCTTCCGGTACGCGCTTTGAGACCAGATAAAAAAGAGGCCAGCCATTGAGATCATCACGACGGAAGATAAAGTCGCGATTCGCATCCGGGTCATTCCCAAAGAGTCGCCAGAGCATTTGATGTTCTTTATAACTGTCACTGTTACAGAGTTGGCGTGCCAATGAACCTGTGTCTGCGTCTGTGCGTAAGCGGATACGGCTGAAATACATGCTTATTCCTCCCTGAGTTTTGAAGCATAGTGTTCGTTGCGCATATCAAATTGCCAACGTTTGCGATTGCGTAGCCGGTCTCTGCGTGGATAGATCATTTCGCTATTAATGCCCGGTGCGATTTCGCCATCTTCCCAGTAGTAACGGATGTGATCCGGTGATGGCACCCCGCGGCCAAATTGGCGCAGATCCACGGTTATCTGTTGAAGTTGATCCGTAACGGGCTGGTGGTTATCGAAGGCGGCTTTTAGATTTTCAGCTTGGATCAATTCAGGTTTCAGAGGAAGCGCCAGCGGACAGGACTTGCGACCGAGATAGAGCGGCAGGGCCGGGTATTGCAGGGCATCGGCAATTTGCCTAAGACGGATGAGTGGATCGTCAGTAGCGGATAAGGAGATGGTAGCGGCGGCATCGGTGCGGTAGTCCCGCTTGGATAGGATGGTGTGCAACTTGTTGGCGTTTAGTTCATCCCGGCGCGTGTAGTGCCGTACCTTGCGCTGTTCTGGTGGAACCTGTGTGGTGTGGTAGTCACGCAGAACTTCGCCGGGTGCATCGAGTCGGACAGCGATAACGCATGATCTCTCCAATGCCTGAAGCCGCTCTTCCTCGTGACGTCTGATTCCCAGCGCAGCGGCCACCAGTCCGAGAACAGCGGCGCGGGTGGGGTGGTCATGGCTGGGGCGGAATTCACCCACCGCCGTATCACCCCAGGCAGCCATCGGGCCATATAGATGAAACATGAGGTACTCTTTCATCGCATCATGCCCCTGTTGCGCAGTCGATGATGCCTTGCAGACTGCCTTCGCCGGTGATGGCGTTCAGTGAGGTTGTCCTCTCTGCGCCATCCCCATAGACCGCATCCATTTTCTCCCGCGTCTGCCCCAGGGCGTCAATAGAGTGAGTCAACAGATCTGTGCCGCCAACCGGTTTCAGGAAGGCGACCGAGAGGGAGCGTGGTTGCTGATTACCCGCTTCGCACAGGATATAGGAGGCGCGGGCGCGGGAAGCGAAACTGTTCTGTTTGCCGCTGGGCGCGATGGTGGCGGCCGACTGGATCAGCGCGCCTATGGTCTTGTTTGCAAGCTCCGTATCACCGGAAAGGTTGTCGGTCAGTAGTTCCCGGTCGATACAGAGATAGAGATAGAAGAGGCCGGCGGCAAATTCTGTTTCGCCCATGTGGCCAGCGCCCATGTCTTCATCTCCATTGTTGAGGTCGTCCACTGCGGTAAAGAAGTCATCTTCCACGGTGACCTTGTGGACGCTGATGGCATGAGCAACCTGGGATGCCGCCTCCATGCAGTATTTGGTTAAAGACTGGCCATCAGATGATTTGGTCAACATTCGGCCAAACAAGGCAATGTCTGCTGCCGTGTGTTTCTTGCGCAACAGTTCCAGCTGTTCAGCGATGGGGGCTTCTCCGCTGGCCGCAAGTTCATCGACGAGTGTGCCGATGGCTTGCTCCTCCTCAGGGCTGAAGTGGGCGAGTTGTTCAATCTCCAGCTCGGTGAGCAGCTTTTCACTGTCGGTGCTCTCCTTCTCTTTCTTGGAAATGGTTTTGAGCTTGCCGAAAATCCCGGCGATGGATTTTGACCACTCCATCGCCTTTTTCTCTGCCACTCCTTTCTCTAAAAGCGCTTTGAATATTTTTCTGCCCATCTCCTTGGTGCGTGTCCCGACATGGCCATCCAGTGTCTGCTGGAATGTTTCGGATGTGCGCCATGCCCTTTTCAGGCTCTGGGACGAGATACGCAGGCGGTTGGCTCCACCCATCATGGCGGTCTTGGGCCTGCCAAGGTCATCCCGGTTGAGATTGGCGGGCGGGTAGGAGGTTAGAAGGTGAAGTTGAATAAATTTGCTCATGGTTTCTTCCTTGTATTATCAATCAGGCGGATTTGGATTCAGGGGTATTGGGGAAATAGTCGAAGGCCCAGCGTTTGCGTACTTCATCTCCCCAGTAAAAAACTGATGCCATGAGATCTGGCAGATTTGCGGTGTGATCAAGCATTTTCAAAATACGGATCATGGCGCCATATAGGTCGTCATGCTCCCGCTGCAGCAGTCTGCGAAAACGCAGTTCGCTTACAATGGGGCGATTTTCTATTTTCTTTCCATTTGCCATTTGTAAAGCAAGGGTTTGTTTATTGGGTTCTATCTGCTTAATGTGTGAAAGCAGGCCAATTACCGTGGCAACTCGAATTTGCCAATTCCATTCCTTCTCAAGCAATGGCTTAAGCTTAGTGCAGAGTCGTGGGAATGCCGGGTGAAACATCACCTTTTCCGGGGAGTCGCAACGGCGCAGTTCGGCCCTTGTGCCTTTGTCTTTTTCCAGTCCTTGCCACCAGTGGGTGAGTATCCCGGTGGCAGGGGTATCCTGTTTGAATTGATTCTTCATGCGGCCTTCTCCTTGTCCCCGCTGACGGCGAGTGTCTGTTTTAGTTTTTTGCTGTAAAGCCAGTTTCTCAGTTTTCGATGTGCCTGGGTGTTCCGGCGGGGATTGATAGTTGCGAAATCACCACGGCTGGTCCAGTAGTCAAAAAGATCCAGAGCGGCAGGGATTAATAGGCTATGCCATGACTGTAATGTGGCTGTTCCATCCTCTCCGTTTTTTAGCTGCTCTTTGAGGCGGTTCAAGCTGATAAAGAAATGGTTTTCGGTGTGGCTGTAAAAGGCCTCCACTAGAAATGCTGTATCCCCCTTGGCATCGCCGGGGCGTTTGAACCAGGCCTCCTTGATGCAGCTACGAACCATGCTGGCGGTGTCGGTGGCTGTTTGGATCATTGTTTCCGTGCGGGCTGTGAATTTTTCCAGGATGGCCGGTTCCAGGGTGTAAAGAGGGTAGGTGGTTTCTTGCCAGCAGCGGGCCTTTGCTACAAGCTTTTTATCCATTTCATAACCGAAAGCGCGAATTCGTAGTTGTTCTTCTTGAAGTTTCTTAGAATGAAATTCTCTGACATTTTTTGCTGGCCGCACTTTTTCGTTTCCCAAGACATGTTGTGCCCAGTGCGCGTAGGTCAAAGTTTCTACTGATGCTCTGATTGGTTTAGGGCTGGATGTTGTGGAAACAAAGTGTGGAGTGAGTGGGTGCTCCCAAGCGCCTGTGTACTGGATCCCGTAGTTTTGAGCACGATAATGTGTAACTAAACTATCAGAAATATTACCACATAATTCGCAGTGGCCGGATACAGTATTCCTCCATTCTACCTGTATGCGTCTGGGCATTGCCCAATACATTTGTAGCGGATGTGTATCCAGAGGCGTTGTTATCTGTCCGGTTGTTGATTCACTAGTCCTGGTTGGCGCGAGCCAAGGGAATACATCGCTTTTACTGTCTAGGCACTTAATTTCGCCAAGAAAAGCTGATGCTGGGTTTTCAATTACATTTAGCCATAGATTCCTCCACAGAGACTCGCTGAGTTTACTTCCATCTGGATCGAGGGTAATCAATGTGGTCAGAGGCCCAACGCCCCTGATGCAAGCACGATTTCCAGCCCCCACACCTGAAGTGTGAGTCTGGAGTGTATATAACGCAGTAGCTGCGCATGCAGGACATATTGCATTGCAATGGCCGCGTTTAACAAAGTGATCACGATTTTCATTAATTGTTATTTCACCAGGTGCATCGATTAATAATGCTGATATATTTTTAGGGTCGTTCTTGTTATCTAGAGTCCCCAAATCTTGCATAAACCTGGGACCATCACCATCCAATTCAAAAGCGTGAGTAAAGGGCCGGAATTTTTCTCTAAGGATTTCAGGCGGTGGGGGTTCCTCCAGCCAGTCTGCCCATTGATCGCCATCCTTTGGTGGGCAGGCGGTTTGTAGCAGGCCGATGAGAAATTGCAGCAGTGCGCCGTTGAAGTCGGGCCTGGGGGCGGCGATGGCAAGATCCGGGTCGCTGGGATCGGTGATTTGCCAGGGGGCGATGTGTGTTTCACCGCTTTCACGGCGTACTGGAATCCATTGCGATTCAATCAAATTCATTGATTGTGTCCCTCCAAGTGGTTGTATTCTTTTGCGGTCATTAGGCCTTCACGGCAAGCGTAATAGAACGAGACTATATTGCCGTTTATGTCTTTGGAGTACCCATTCCAAAACCTGGATGTTTCTCTGGCTAGTGGTAGCAGAACGCCCCATTTTCCTTTCGCAGGTAACTGTTCTAGGCATGATTCTATGGTTTCTTTCGGTATTTCCTCGTTAGGGGCTGTTTCATTAATCAGGGCTGTACGCATGGAAACGCTGCTCTGCTGCCAGGCAAAGGGTGGTTCGTCATGGAATGGTGTGAGTTTGCCGTCTTCCCAGCGTGCCAGCCAGACGGTGGTGGTTTCTTCACCCAGGCGGGTCGGTGTCTTGGCTTCATCCCACCAGTTATTGGCATCCAAAGTTGTGTAACCGCTTTCCAGATTGAGTTGGTTGAGGAAGGCGATGCTGGCCTTGGCCCTGTTCTCTCCTTGGGCTTCTGCGCTCGCCTTCCAGAGGCCATCCGGTATCTCGTGGTCTGCACCATATACTCCTTCTATCAGCATCCTGGCGTCTTCCGGCATCCGAAAGCCGCCATTTTCACGTAACAGCTTCATGGTAAGCCAGAGTTGCCCGTGATCCTCGTAGACGGCCTTCGCTCTGGGGAAAGGTTCTTTGAACCAGCCGGTGGTGGGGTTGTCACTCCAGGTTGGCGCGTGGATGGTGAGGGTTGGCTCTGGTCGTTGATCCTTTGCGTCTATGGGATTGCCATTTTTGTCACGGCGATGGCGGTGCAGGCGTCCGGCGCGCTGGATGATCAGGTCGATGGGCGCCAGGTCGGTAATGAGGTGATCGAAGTCGAGATCTAGAGACTGTTCCACTACCTGGGTGGCAATAAGGATATGTCCATTGCGCTGTTCGTGATCGCTACCTTTTCCGAAACGGTTTAGTACCCGTTGTTCGATAGTGAGTCGGTCGGCCAGCGCGAAGCGGGCGTGAAACAGGTCAATGCTCCATTCCGGGTGCAGTGCCTTCAATTGGCTATAGGCCTCGCGGGCATCCGTTACCGTATTGCGTATCCAGCAGGCGCATCGGCCTGAGTCAACGCTATTGGCGAGCTGTTGTTCAATATTTTCTAGGCTATCCACAAAATCCACCCGGACATGGCGGTGCACAGTGGGACGTGTCTCCAGTGGATATTCTACGGGCGCTCCATCCTTGAGATGGGTCAGAAGTGGGTAGGCGTTGGATTGCAGTATCTGGTGTGGCTGTTTCAGGCCGTCGGTGAATGCGTCAAGCAGTTGCTGCCGCTGGGATTGCGGCAGGGTAGCCGAAAGCAGGATGGCGCTGCCGCCTGCTATGGCGTGTGCGCGCAACAGATTGCAGAGAAGGGGTTGCATGTAGGCGTCACAGGCGTGAACCTCGTCCACGAGTAATACCTTGTGCATGAGTCCCAACAACCGCAGGGACTGATGTCTGCTAGGCAGTATGCCTAGCAGTGCCTGATCGATGGTGCCAACCCCCAGTTCTGCCAGTAGCGCCTTTTTTCTGTTGTCCGCCAACCATTGGCTGCAATGGAGTGAGGCGGGTGGTGAGTCACCATTGTTGTGTTGGGATTCAGGCCGATGGGTCTCGGGGAGCAGTGACTGGCGGAACTTGTCTGAGAGGTTTCTGCCCCCATGGGCCAGTATCAGGGATGGATTGGTATTGTCGTCATATAAGCGACGGTAGACATCACCCAACCTCTCATACATGGCGTTTGCCGTAGCCATGGTTGGCAGGCCAAAGTAGACGCCGTTGGCCAGTTTCTTTTGCATCAACCGGTGAGCCAGCAGGATAGCGGCTTCGGTTTTCCCTGCGCCGGTGACGTCTTCCAGGATGAATAGCTGGGGGCCATCACCGAGAGGGAGTTCACTTGCCTGTGTTTGCAGGGGTGTTGCATCAATATTGGTTGCTGTGGGGATCAGTTGTTCGAGGTTGAGATTGGTGCTGGGGTTTGCGGGAAGTAGTTCGGTGTCATTGACTGCCCGTTCTGCTTGTTCTTTGGCAATTGTCCAGTACGCTGCCAGCTCCATCTCTGTGGATTGTTGCGGGAAGTAGTCGGCATTGGAGCCGAGCCAGTCACAGAGTACGGTAAAACCCGCCAGCCACCAGGAGGCCTCTTTTGCCCTGTCCGTTGAAATATCCGGTATCGGGGTGTGGCCACCCAGTAAAGTGCTGATTAGTTCTTCAGTAAAATTGAGCGCAGCATCCTGATCTGTCTGCTCAAAATGGTCATCAAGAAGAAATCCGGCACTTCTATTATGTGGTGGTTGGCCGTGGTGGCCTGTAATTGCATTTACCCAATAATCAACCGATTGGAATCCGCCGCGCCGCCGCGCTTTAGCTATTAGGCCGTTTTCCTGGAAGCGGGGTTTAAGGCGCTTATTCCAGAGGGCGTAGCCGAGATAGTCGTGACGTTCGCTAGAGTGTGCGCTGTTTTTCCTCTGTTGAAGAGTATCCAGTAGATCAGGCCGGAGTTGTTGGAAGCTGATGGCAAACTTGCCGATATCATGCAGCGCCAGAAAGAAGACGGTCCAGCGTATTAGCTCGGCCTCTTCCAGGCCGGTTAGTTGTGAGAGTCCCTGCCTGATAGGTTGGTGGCTTTGCAGCAGTTGTTTGCCCACCGCCGCCACATCCAGGCAATGGTAGGGCAGAAGGTGGTATGAGATTTCATCCCCTTCTTTTTTGCCTGCCTTTCCCCAGTATTTGAAATAGGGTGGCTTATGTGGTGTTTTAGTTTCCATGTTTTATTGAGTTATTCCCTGATTTCTATTGAACCGATTTCCCGGTACTGCGTCAACCGCATTTATTGATCGTTTTCGTTGCTGCAAATCCATATCTATTCATTCCTGACAAGGCAGGGCGCTGTTAGGTCTACGTGTGCTCAAGCATCGGCCCTCCTTTTGCCTTTTCTTGGTTTGGATTATAAGGGGGGGAAGGGCTCAATCGGCGAGCCCGCCAAGGGTTTTTGTTGAGTTGGATGTCAGATTAATGCTGTTTTTTTTGCGTGGCTAAGTTAGAGGGTGTTCTCAATTCATCCATCGCCATAGCAGATTAAAACCAGGGTTGGTGTTGTGGTGAATTCGGCTACCAGTCTGTGTAGTCAAGTGGAGTTAACAAGATGCTACTTTTGTGTGATTTTGATTTAAGTTGATGAAATGCCTTGATCATACTGTTTCTTCGTATAGGGTTGAAGCATGTTGATGCAGCCTTGCAACTTCTTTGCGTAGAGTATATGGCTTTAATACCTCTACATCAGGGCCGTATTTCATGATGTCCATGATTAGTTCGCGCGGATCGGAGTAGGGTATTTGTAGTTCGTAACTTCCATCGTTGTTCCATACCCCTTGTTGTTGTGGGTGCCAAGTTTCCCGTACGACCCAGCGCGCACGCTTCGGGGTGAAGCGCAGCTTGGCCATATAATTTGGTTTCCCAGCGAAGATGCCGTAGGCGGTGGCGTAGTGTTTATCCAGCTCATGTTCAGATATGTCGATGGCCTGTTCTTGTAGTGTGTGTGCAGTCTGTATTGCGTCCAGTGCGAAGGTGCGCAGTTTTTTACGGAGGTGACAATATGCGTCCAGATACCAGTTGTCTCGGTAGTGGACCAGTCTCTGAGGTGATAGCACTCTCTCGGTACAGTCTTCACGGCTGCGATTGTGGTAGCTTATTTGGAGTTGTTTGCGTGTGGCCACTGCGCTGGCAACGCTCTGGAATTGTTCGCCTCTGGGACGGGCGGCCATATGCAGGATGCGTACACGGCGGCTTATCTCCATGCCGCCTGTGTGTTGGGCCTGGAGTAGCTTCTCAATACGATCTTGCAGGGGCGCTAGCTGTTGTTCTAAAAGGCCTGGCTCTGCTGTGTGTAGCAGTTGCTGTACGCTTAGCAGGGCGTGGAGTTCAGAGGAATTAAACCAGATGCCTGGCAGCTCATACATTTCCCCCTTAGCACGGTCGTAGTAGTATCCGTTCTTTTCCCGGTCGTATTTGATGGGGGCGTTCAGGTAGAGGCGCATGGTTTCTATGATGCGTTTTGCGGTGGCGCGGGAACACTCTAGTTCTTCCTCAATCCTTTTGCGTGATACAGGAAGCTTTGAAGCACTCAGTATTTTATGCAACTCGAAAATGCGATCAAATTTATCCATGGCAGTTGTCCGTTACTCTTTCCAATTACTTCGCCGTATAGGTGGCTATTATTGTGCCGACACAGAATATTCTTGGCTCAATGTATGTGATCTATAAGATTGTGGGAAAACACGCATGAGTTTGCCACAATTAACTATATTGAAAACCAATCTAGAGGATTAATTGTATGGTATCCCTTGAAACCCCGGTATGTGAATTTGGCCTGGATGCAATAGACTTCAATCTGCCAGGCGTGGATGGGCGCAACTGGACCCTGGCTGAGTGTGCTGGTGAGAAAGGGCTGTTGGTGATGTTCATATGCAATCATTGCCCTTATGTTAAAGCGGTTCTTGATCGAATAGTGCGTGATACAACTGAGCTTAAGTTACTTGGAATAAACAGTGTTGCGATCATGGCCAATGATCCTACTGATTATCCTGAAGATTCGTTTGAGAATATGCAGAGAATAGCCAAAGAACATGATTTTGGTTTTCCCTATCTAATTGATGAATCACAGGAGATTGCCAAGGCATACGGGGCTGTCTGTACTCCTGATTTTTTTGGCTATAACTCTGAGCTGAAATTGCAGTACCGTGGTCGCCTGGATGAGTCTAGAAGGGAGTCGGCGGCACCGGATGCGCGGCGTGACCTGTTCGAGGCCATGAGACAGGTGGTGCTTACCGGCGAAGGACCAAAGGATCAGATCCCAAGCATGGGTTGTTCTATAAAGTGGTGTGAATGACAGGGTTTAGGGTAGCTCGATTCTAGTTCCTGTTTGGCTCCTGTTTGGTTGTATTGACGCCGCCTTTGAGTGAGAATACTGCCTTTTGCCCCCCAATATAATAGGAACTAGAGATGTCATCACGCAGAGAGCTTGCCAACGCAATCCGCGCACTGAGCATGGATGCCGTGCAGAAAGCAAATTCCGGACACCCCGGAGCACCTATGGGAATGGCGGATATTGCGGAGGCCTTGTGGAATGACCATCTGAAGCATAATCCTGCTAATCCGGATTGGTTTGATCGTGATCGTTTCGTATTATCAAATGGTCACGGCTCTATGCTGATCTACTCACTGCTGCATCTGAGCGGCTATGATCTAAGCATGGATGATCTGAAGAACTTTCGTCAGCTTCACTCCAAGACCCCTGGTCACCCTGAGTACGGTTATGCGCCAGGTGTTGAAACTACCACCGGTCCGCTGGGGCAGGGCATCACCAACGCAGTGGGCATGGCCCTTGCGGAGAAGACCCTGGCCGCCCAGTTTAATCGTGATGGTCATGACATCGTGGATCACCACACCTACACCTTCTTGGGCGACGGCTGCATGATGGAGGGCATCTCCCACGAGGCATGCTCCCTGGCAGGTGTGCTCAAGCTGGGTAAGCTGATCGCGGTCTGGGACGATAACGGCATCTCCATCGATGGCGAACTTGAGGGCTGGTTTGCTGATGACACCCCAAAACGTTTCGAAGCCTATGGCTGGCATGTGATCCCGAATGTGGATGGCCATGATGCAGAGGCAGTCACTAAGGCGATTGCGGAGGCTAAGGCGGTAACCGACCGACCAAGTCTGATCTGCGCTAAGACCACCATCGGTTTTGGTTCGCCTAATCTTGCTGGTAGTCACGATTGCCACGGAGCTCCTCTGGGAGCAGATGAAATCGCCGCGACCCGTGAACAGTTGGGTTGGAAGCACGGGGCGTTTGTAATTCCGGAGGAGATCTATGCCGGTTGGGATGCAAAACAGAAGGGCGATGCAGCCGAGTCGGCGTGGAATGACAAATTTGCCGCCTATGCTGAAGCTCACCCTGACCTAGCTTCTGAGTTCAAACGTCGCATGAGTGGAGAATTGCCAGTCAATTGGGCAATAGAGGCAGATAAATTTATTGCTGAGATAGATGCTCAGAAGGCATCACCGGCTACCCGCAAGGCATCTCAGAACTCTCTCAATGGTTATGGGCCATTGCTGCCGGATCTGTTTGGAGGATCGGCCGATCTCACCCCTTCCAACCTTACCTTCTGGTCTGGTTCCAAGGCGGTGAATGAGGGGCACGCGGATGGTAATTACCTCTCTTTTGGTGTGCGTGAATTTGGCATGTCTGCTTTGATGAACGGCATGGCGTTGCATGGAGGTTTTATCCCTTACGGTGCTACCTTTTTGGTATTTTCCGATTATGCCCGTAATGCCCTGCGTATGGCTGCGATTATGCGGCAGAGAGCTATACACGTTTATACCCATGACTCAATTGGTCTGGGCGAAGACGGCCCAACCCATCAACCGGTAGAGCATGTCTCCAGTCTGCGTCTGATGCCGAATATGGATGTATGGCGTCCATGTGATGCGGTAGAGACCGCCGTTTCCTGGAGGCAGGCGATCGAGAAAAATAATGGCCCAACCTCTCTGATCTTGTCCCGACAGGGTTTATCCCATCAGACCAGAAGCCCGCAGCAGATAGCTGATATCGCTCGTGGTGGATATGTGTTGGTGGACTGTGATGGTACTCCCGATGCGATCATCATCGCCACCGGTTCTGAGGTTTCTCTGGCTGTTGAGGTTGCTGCCAGGCTGGATCAAAAGATTCGTGTTGTATCCATGCCGTGTGTCGAGGCATTCGAGTCTCAGGATGACGCCTATAAGCAGTCAGTTCTGCCAGCAGAAGTAACTGCTCGGGTTGCAGTAGAGGCGGGTGTAACCGACTTCTGGTACAAGTATGTTGGCCTAGCTGGCAGGGTTGTTGGCATAGATCGCTTTGGCGAATCCGCCCCGGCCGGGCAGTTGTTTGAGGAGTTCGGCTTCACGGTGGAAAACGTCGCCAATGCGGTTCAAGAGGTCCTGTGACTGATCTCTGTTCGTCTATGCAGTGGAATACAGAAACATGCCTATAAAGGTCGCGATTAACGGATATGGCCGGATTGGACGCAGTATCCTGCGCGCATTGTATGAGTCTGGCCGTGACGACATTCAGGTCATTGCTATTAACGATCTGGGCGATATCGGCGTTAATTCTCATCTGACTCAGTTTGATACTGCACACGGAAGTTTTCCCGGTGAGGTGTCAGTGGATGGCGACTGCTTGTTGATCAACGGTGACCAGATCCGGGTCTTCTGCGAGTCTAACCCATCCAACTTGCCTTGGGCAGAGTTGGGTGTAGATGTTGTACACGAGTGCACAGGTGTCTTCACTCAACGCGAACAGGCGAGACTTCATCTGCAATCAGGTGCAGACAAGGTTCTTATCTCTGCTCCAGGTGGTTCCGGGATGGATGCCACTGTGGTCTACGGTGTGAACCATGAGAGCCTGAAGTGCACAGACCGGATTATCTCCAATGCATCCTGCACCACAAACTGTTTGGCCACCATGCTCAACCCTTTATGTGGTGAGTTAGGGTTTGAAAATGGCATGATGACCTCGGTCCACGCCTTTACCAATGAACAGGTGTTGACCGATGCCCATAACACGAATCTTCGCTATGCTCGCTCTGCCACCGGGTCCATAGTACCAAACGGAACCAGTGCGACTGCGGTTATCGGCCAGGTAATGCCGCAACTTGAAGGGAAGCTCAGTGGTTTTACTATGCGGGTGCCAACCATTAATGTGTCGATTATCGATCTGACCTTCAACGCCTCCCGCGACACCTCGATTGATGAGGTGAACGCCATCATGCAACGGGCTGCTGATGGTTCAATCCTGAGCTATAATTCAAAGCCTCTGGTGTCGGTGGATTTCAACCATAATTCGGCTTCGGCCTGTTTTGATTCTACCCTGACTCAAGTAAACCAAAGCTTGGTAAAAGTATGTTCTTGGTATGACAATGAATGGGGTTTTTCCAATCGCATGTTGGATACTACGGCCGCAATCATGGATGCCAGATAACTATCTAGCGCATAAGGGAACTAATATAGATGTCTGTAACAAAAATGACAGATCTGGATCTTGCCGGTAAGAGATTGCTTATCCGCCAGGATCTCAATGTGCCAATCAAAGACGGCAAGGTAGCCAGCGACAAACGCATCATTGCCTCCATTCCAACCATAGAGCACGCCGTCCAGGCCGGTGCCAGAGTGATGTTGATCTCACATCTGGGGCGTCCCGCCGAAGGTGAGTCGGCGGATGAGTTTTCTATGCTGCCGGTTGCACAATATCTGTCTGATGCATTGGGTAAAGAGGTACGGCTAGTTAAAGATTATCTGCAAACTCCACCGCAGATGGAAGACGGTGAGGTGGTGTTGCTGGAGAACTGCAGGTTCAATCCAGGCGAGAAGAATAATTCAGAAGAGCTAGCAAAAAAGTATGCCGCTCTATGTGACATATATGTGATGGATGCCTTTGGTACAGCCCATCGCGCTCAGGCCTCTACCTATGGAGCTGGGGTGTTTGCACCAGTAGCCTGTGCTGGCCCATTGTTGGCAGGAGAGCTAGAGGCGCTGGGTAAGGCGTTACAGCATCCAGCGCGTCCGCTGGTTGCAATCGTTGGAGGCTCCAAGGTTTCCACCAAACTCACCGTTTTGGACGCATTGTCAAAAGTGGTGGATCAGCTGATTCCAGGAGGCGGTATCGCCAACACCTTTATCGCTGCTGCCGGTTACAATGTGGGTAAATCTTTGTATGAAGAGGAACTGATACCCGAGGCCAAGCGTCTGATAGAGGCGGCAAGAGCCAAAGGTGGCGAGATTCCAGTCCCCACAGATGTTGTGGTTGGCAAGGAGTTCTCTGAGAGCGCAGTAGCTGAGGTAAAGAGAGTAGAGGATGTGTTGGACGAAGATATGATCTTCGATATTGGACCAGAAACTGCCGCACGATTTGCAGAAATGATGCAGGCCGCTGGAACCATCGTGTGGAACGGTCCCGTGGGTGTATTTGAGTTCGACCAGTTTGGAGATGGCACCAAAATCCTCGGAGAGGCAATCGCAAATTCAGGTGCCTTCTCCATCGCTGGGGGTGGTGATACCCTTGCGGCAGTGGACAAATATGGCATAGCCGACAGGATTTCATATATCTCTACCGGTGGCGGTGCCTTCCTGGAGTTTCTGGAAGGAAAAGAGTTACCGGCAGTAGTAATGCTTGAGAGTAAAAACGCCTGATTAACAGGCTTTTAACCGTAGATTAATATTGGGCTGGCATGATGTTGTATAACATAAGGTGTATGTCAAACCTCATAGGGAGTAACGCATGATCGTAACAACCAAGCTTTTATTTGAACACGCCTATGGTAAGTACGCCGTTGGTGCATACAACATCAATAACGCAGAACAGATCATGGGGATGTTTCGCGGCAATATGGACAGTAAGGCTCCATTTATTGTGCAGTTGTCCAAGGGTGCTCGCGGCTATACCGATAAGCGGTTATTAGAGGCAATGATCCGCGCAGCCGATGAGATATTCCCGGAGGCAATCTTTGCCGTGCATCTGGATCATGGCGATGAAGAGACCTGCTATGAATGTATCGACAGCGGGTTCTATAGTTCGGTTATGATTGATGCCAGTGCCGAAGAGTTTGATGAGAATATCGCTATCACCAAGCGCGTAGTTGATGCTGCCCATGCCAAAGGCATTGTGGTTGAGGCCGAACTGGGCAAACTGGGTGGAGTCGAAGAACATGTCTCTGTTAGCGAGGCCGACGCTAAACTTACCGATCCCAAGCAAGTGGAAGAGTTCGTCACCAGGACCGGTTGTGACAGTCTTGCCTGCGCCATCGGCACCAGTCACGGTGCCTACAAGTTTACTGGAAGCCAGGGGCTGCATTTCAATGTCATTGAGGATATTGCCAAACTGCTACCAAGATTCCCTCTAGTGATGCATGGTTCCAGCTCCGTACCTCAGGATGAAGTGCAACGCATCAATGCAGCTGGCGGCAAGCTGGGTGGTGCCAAGGGGGTAGATGAGCAGCAGATATCCAAGGCCAGCAAGATGGGTGTTACCAAGGTAAATATCGATACCGATGGTCGTCTGGTCTGGTGCCGGGTGCATCGTGAAGCTTTTCTGGAGAACCCGGAGAACTTTGATCTGCGTGCTCCAGGTAAGATATTTATGGCCGAGTATGCAAAATATATCGCCCATAAGAGTGAAGTTCTGGGCAGTGCTGGTCAGCTGGATAGTGTGCGCGAGTTTATTAAAAACCAGACCGTCTAGTTAGATTAGGTTTGTAAAAATGCCGCGGTTATAATCGCGCAAAATACAATGAAAGGCGTTGTGGATAAGGTGTTGTAGTTGGCACTTTTTATCCTCGACGCCTTTTTATTTGGCGATTTATGTCAAAAAATGGTAAATACTAAAAGTCTTGGGAATTAAACGGTTAGTAATGGATAGAGGTGTGGTAATGGATGCCAGATACAAGATTTTATTTAGTGGTGAGTTCAAGGACTGGGTTGTTAAGGATGAATTTATTCAGGCCTTCTGCATACATCTTGGAGCTAGTGAAGAGAGGGCGGCGGCACTCTATGAGGTTGACCGCAAGGTGAACCTGAAAAAAAACCTCTCTGATGCGGAGGCGGATCGTCATGTAGCTGCGTTCGAAAAGATGGGGATGCTAGTCAGCAAGAAGCTTATGATGAAGCCATTTGTTGGGCCGCGCATAGAGCTTGAGTCCAAGGTGGAGCGAGCGGGCGGAGAAAGCCGCCAGAATAAACTTGAGATTGGAGATAAGGACTGGTGTTCAAAATTCTGCCCCAGCGTAGTCGAACAGGGGAAGAGGGGTTGGTCCAGTCTGACTCGAGGTCTGAAGTCTCTGGTAAATAAGAGTAGTAGTTGACCCAGCCAGATATTTTTTGTTGTGGCTGAACTGGGTCAACCGCTTATGTACGAATTATTCCTGTTTTATACTCAGCATTTCTTTTTTTATTGCCAACTTTAGCTCCGCTTGCTCAATCTGTTCTCTGGTAAGCATGGAAGCGGCGGTATCCTGAAACCGGGCTGCATACTTATCTTTGCTTGCCTTGGCTATGCCAAACCATATATAGGCCTGGGTGAAGTCTTTCTTAGTGCCTCTACCGTAGAGATAGAGTGCTGCTACCTTGCCATAAGCGCGCGAATCACCGCTGTTTGCGGCCTCAAGATATCCCTTGAAAGCGGTGTCATACTCGCCCTTGGTGTAGGCTTCATGGCTCTCTTCGAACCCGGCCCATGCGTGTGAGGCTATGAGCGCTGAGCTAATGACTAGGATGGTTATGAGTATCTTGTATCTATAATTCATATCTATTGGAAGCGTTCTTTGGTGAAAATTTAGTACAGTGACAGAGGTGGATTCTCCATTGCTACGCGCTGATGTGCAAGCGTAGTTAAATGGTCCTGCCAATACTGGCTTGTATTAAACCAGGGGAATGCTGCAGGAAATGCCGGATCATTCCAGCGTCTGGCCAACCAGGCCGCATAGTGGATGATGCGCAGAGTTCGTAATGGTTCAATAAGCCTGACCTCTGCACTATTCAGTGGCCGAAAGGTTTCATAGCCTTCACGTAAGTAACTCATCTGCATCGACATCTCGTTGTGTTCACCAGAGAGCAGCATCCACAGATCCTGAATGGCGGGTCCGTTGCGACAATCATCCATGTCCACAAAATGTGGGCCATCATCGGTCCAGAGGATATTTCCCAGGTGGCAGTCGCCATGCAGTCGGATCTGCTGATAGCCTCTGACAGATTCGAAGCTGTCGTCGATTATGCCTTGCAACTCGTCTGTGATCTGGCGGTAGCTGGTCTCAAGCTCTATCGGGATGAAACCATTGGATAAAAGATAATCTGCGCTGGCCGTTCCCATCTCCTTCGGATCCAGTGTGGGGCGGTGACTGAATGGTTTGCTGGCTCCAAGCAGATGTATCCGCGCCATAAGACGCCCCACCCACATCAGGTCATCTGGATCATCCAGATCCGGCCAACGTCCACCCTGTCTGGGAGATAGGCTGAATCTATAGCCATCATAGCTATGTAGGCTGTTGCCTTCGGCGTCTTGCAGTGGGGCGACTACCGGGATCTCTTCAGCGGCCAGAGCCAGACTGAAGTCGTGTTCTTCCTGGATAGCCTCATCGCTCCATCGTTCTGGACGATAGAACTTGGCAACCAGCGGCGGGCCGTCTTCCATTCCGATTTGGTAGACACGGTTTTCGTAGCTATTCAGACCCAGCATGCTACCGTCCGGCTGCAATCCTTTTGATTCCAGAGCGGACATTATGGTGTCTGGAGTTAGACCGGAGTAGGGGGTTGTTTCGGTCACAGGGTCATCTGACTCTGTTCACATTAACCAGATTTGGTAAGGCGGGTCTCGGCCTCTCGGTACTTCTCAGCAGTTTTGGCCACGATCTCACCCGGCAGATCCGGTCCTGGCGGAGTTTTGTCCCAATCCAGGGTCTCCAGGTAATCCCGTACAAACTGCTTGTCGTAGCTGGGTGGGCTGATTCCTACCTGGTACTGATCGGCAGGCCAGAAACGTGATGAGTCTGGCGTGAGCACTTCATCTATCAGGTAGAGATTATCGTCATCGTCCAGTCCAAACTCAAACTTGGTGTCAGCGATGATGATACCTTTTGTTAGCGCAAATGAGGCACATTCGGTGTAGATCTGGATGCTGATGTCACGTACCTTTTCTGCCAATTCCTGACCCAGTAACTCTGCTGTTTCATCGAAGCTGATGTTCTCGTCGTGATCACCGATATCGGCTTTGGTAGACGGGGTAAAGATGGCTTGCGGTAGCTTTGCCGCCTGTTCCAGGCCAACTGGTAGTTCAATGCCACAGACTGCTCCGGTCTTTTTGTAGTCGTTCCAGCCGGAGCCAATAAGATAACCCCGCACAATCGCCTCAACCGGCAGTGGTCGTAGTTTTCTTACTACCAGCGCCCGGTCACCCAGAATAGCCCTTTGCTCGGCATTTGGTACAACCTCTGATAGCGGTTTATCCGACAGGTGGTTGGGGATAATGTCTTTGGTCCGCTCAAACCAAAAGTTCGCGACACGGGTGAGAACCTCTCCCTTACCAGGGATTGGCTGGGGTAGTACTACGTCAAAGGCCGAAAGACGGTCTGATGTGACGATGAGCATATGCTCGTTATCCACGTTGTAAATATCTCTGACCTTGCCGCGATTCAGCAATTCAAGATGTGGTAGATCGGACTCGAACAGGGCATCCGTTTGGCTCATGGTATTTTTCCGGCTGAGTAAAAAGAGAAGAATTATATCCTGTTATCTATATTTGGATAAGTAGAGTATGGATAGTTTTTTAGGAAACAGCGAAATTGATTCGCCCGGATATCGGTCTTGATGTTAAATACAGGCCATATTTCAATGAATCTCAGATGTATTGGGCTTTCAGACCGGACAGCTCGCAAAATTGATGAGGGTATTGTGATGGAAAATTTCAAAGGTAGTTGTCACTGTGGAGCGGTACGTTTCTCTTTTTCGGGCGAGGCGATCACCAAGGGGGTACGCTGTAACTGCTCCATCTGCGCCCGTAAGGGGGCCATAATGTCTGGGTATATGATCTCTGATGAGGATCTGACGATAGATGCGGGCGATGATGTGCTAGGTATGTACCAATTCGGTAATAAGGCAGCAAAACACTATTTTTGTAAAAATTGCGGCATATATCCCTTTCATGAGACCGCCAGAAAGCCCGGGTTTTATCGGGTCAATCTTGGATGCGTTGAGGGGGTAGATACCTTCTCTATAGAAGCCGATATGTTTGATGGTAAGAACCTTCTGTAATCAAAACAACAAGAGTGAGATTTGAGTGAGCCAAGAAAGTAGCGCAAAAATCGCCGTGGTGACTACCGGCGGGACCATTGCTACCTCGGGTAGCGGGAAAGATGTTTCGGTAGATAGCAGCCTTATCCAGACGGCGAACCACCGCTGTACGGTGATTCCGTTTATGGATCAGCCTAGCAGCTACCTTACTTCTGAGATTGCGGTAAAGCTTTCGGCTGAACTTTCTCGTCTTCTGGGAAAATATGATGGACTGGTTGTAACCCACGGCACGGATACTATGGAAGAGTCGGCTTATCACTGCATGCTCACCATCAAGTCAGACAAGCCTGTAGTCTTTACCGGATCCATGCGTAAACCGGATATGGACGGCTTCGATGGCATGGTAAATATCAGTGACGCCATCAGTGTGGCCGCTTCCACTGAATCTGTTGGGCGCGGGAGCATGCTGGTATTTGATGGTGCGATCAACAGCGCGCTCTATGCAGAAAAGAGCGAGTCCATTCGCTATCACGCTTTCGACTCGGTGCAGGGCGGTGTGCTGGGGCGTCTGGTCGGAGACGATGTTATATATACCTGTCCGCCGTTTCGTGGCCATATACTTGAGAATAAGATTGGGGGAAGGGTGTTTATTCTCAAGTCTCATATGGATATTGATCCGGAGATTGTTGGATCGGCAGTAAACAAGGCCGATGCAGTTGTAGTAGAAGGTTACGGCGGGGGACGCGTGCCTCTTGCCATACTTAAGCTGGTTGAAGATGCAGCGCAGAAGAAACCTGTTGTGCTGACAACTCGAGTTCATAACTACCATATCTATGATGAATACGGCTTTCCCGGAAGTTACCGTTATTTTAAAGACAAGAACAGCCCAGTTATCGTGTCACAGTTGGGTGCGGTGAAGAGTGCGATTCTTATAAAGCTATGTATGGGGAATGGGTTGAGTTATCAAGAAATAATTCGGGTGTTTAGTAATTAGTATTAGAAAGCCTTGTGGCCTATTTGGCTTAAGCTCCTGCCTTCTCCAGTCGCTGCATCCAGATCTCCAGCCCCTGTGCATTTATATCCAAGTCCAATTTTAGTAACTCTTCCTGCTCTAACCGAGGCAGGGCGCAGCCGTGCTGTTTGAGCTGGTTGAGGTAGATCTGTTTTAGCCCGGCCGTTAGTTGCTCATACCTGCCTTCTGCTGATACGGATTTACACAGCTCTACGTAGGCATCCAGCGACTGGTGCAACATTTCAGCCATGCGTGGCAGGTCTTTGATGCGACAGTAGTGAGCGAGATACATCTGTTCAGGCGAGTAGCCCATCAACCGGTCTATGGTTTTATGCCAGGTATCCGGGTCGAACTGGACTGGGGTGGATGGAGCGAAGATGAACTGACCGTTGTGACTGTCGAGCTCTCGGTAGGAGATGCCGAAGGTGTCACCGGTAAAAAAACCGTTGCTCTGCTCGTCGTAGACACAGTAGTGATGGCGGGCGTGCCCCGGAGTGTCCAGGCATACCAACTTGCGTCCGTTAAGATCTACCGTAAAACCATCTGGCGCTTCTATCACCCGCTCTTTCGGAACTGCCTTGAGCTGGCCAAAATCTTTTTTGAACTGGGACTCACCATATACGGCAGTGGCGCTGGCCTGTAACTTGGTCGGATCGATCAGGTGTCTTGATCCGAATGGATGTATTACCATTTTGGCTTCTGGTAATACATGCATCAGTTCACCCGCGCCACCTGCATGATCCAGATGTACGTGGGTGGGCATTACATATTTAACATGCTCAGGTTTCATCCCTTGCTGTTGCAACAGGTCCAATACGGTGGGGACTGTATGGGTTGTACCTGTATCAATCAGTACTGCCTCGTTGCCTTGGCGCAGCAGATAGCAGGCGGCAAGGCCGGGGCGTTGATACATGGCTTCGATGCAGAAGATGCCGTCGCCGAGGTCCTGGTACATAGAACTATTCATCTGTGTTTGCTACAGCATCTTTTCGGCAATGCTGATCAGACGATCTCCCAACATGTTGGTGTAGCTGCCGAGCTCATTGTCGTACCAGCCGTAGACAACCACTTTGGTGACAGGCGCTTCCAGCGGATCGCCACCGCCCGGCGGATACATGCGAACCATGGCGGTGCGGGTGTGAGTCTCTGTTGACTCTATTGTGGCGGCGGCTTTTGGGAAGCCGATGATATCGGAGGAGACGTTCTGGTGCTCCGAATATGCCAGGTAGCCATTCATTGTGCCTTCGGCTGCGGCCTTGTATATGGCGTTGATCTGTTCTCGGTCGACCGGCTTGGATGGGTCTTCGGCCTGAATGTTCAAGGTCAGGATAATTAGAGAGCCGGTCGCGGTTGGTATTCTTATGGACTCGGCCATGAAGCCGATATCTCCCATCTCAGGCAACACCAGCTTCAGGGCCTTGGCAGCTCCGGTGGTGGTGAGAATGATGTTGTTCATGATACTGCGGTTCTTGCGGATATCTTTGGCACCAGCCTTGGGTACGGCATCCAGTACATTCTGACTGCTGGTGGCGGCATGAATGGTTACCATGGAGGCGGACATGATGTGGTCAGAGCCAATGGCGTCCAGCATGGGCTTCATCATGAATGAGAGACAGGTGGTGGTACAGGATGCGGCGGATAGTACGTTATGTTTGCTCGGATCGAAATCTTCTCCGTTTATGCCCATGACTGTGGTGATGGCATCATTCGGCATGGCCAGTCCCTGGTTTTGAATCTTGAATGGTGCAGACAGCACCACTTTTTCTGCGCCGGCTTCAAGGTGTCCCCTGAGCGATCCCCTGGGATCATCCGCAGGCGCTGTAGGATCAACATAAGCTCCGGTAGTGTCTACCACTAGACGCACCCCATTCTCGCCCCAGGCAATGTCCCTGGGATTCCTGTCTGTGCGTAGTATTTTGACTGGTATGCCGTCTACGGTCATGGTTCCAGCCTCTTCATTCAAGTTTTCAATCACTGAACGAGGTGCATTGTATCCATGCAGAAAGTTACACAGGCGACCGTAGCTACTGTCCTTTTCAATTACTTGGGCAATATCAGACAGTCCTTGACCGGCGTCACGACCCAGGTTGATAACTATCTCAGAAAAGGATTTGCGGGCAACGTGGTTCCAAAGCGATAGCTTGCCAATCCGACCCATACCATTGATGCCTAACTTCATCGCGCTGATTTCTCCTGTGAGAGAGGTAATTGTATATTTCGATGAACGCTAAACCATAGATCTGCCGAATGGAATAGCGATAATGTGATTTTACTGGAGCTGGTCCTTATATCAACCTGGATGCGCTGGCTCCTTCCGGGGCTGTTTCAGTGGGGTGCTCTCCTTTGAGCAGAATTCCGCTACGCCCATCAATGCTAATGGTGTCTCCAAAGCGGATTTCTGTGTCATTGATGATGCAGCGACTCTCTGATTCATACACCTTAAGGGCCTCACATCCAACCACGCAGGTCTTCTCCAGGCGTATGGTGACAATGGATGCGTGAGATGTCTGTCCTCCGCGGGCGGTAAGTACACCGTCGGCCTGGGATATCTCATGGATGTCTTCGGGTACTGTATCGGATCTGATCAGTATTAGGTGTGTGTTTGGTGATTGGGTGCGCAGGATTTCGATATTTTCTATGCTGAATACGGCGCGTCCTGACATGGCACCACCGCAGACGCCGATACCGCGTCCCAGCAGACTGGTCTTGAATTCTGGTGTTGATTTGAAGTGGGCCAGGGACTGGATCTTGGATGTAACCATGTCTCTGGTTTGTAGTAGGTAGAGATCGTCTGCGCTTGGGCCTTCAAATGTGAACTCCATCTCTTGTTTGTTCCAGTTTTCGTTATATACCAGCTCGCGTGAAAGCTTGAGTAGGGCTTTATATATCTCAGGAAAAGTTACTTCCATACTCTGTTCTACCGGACGGTCATCCAGCTCGGCCTGTTCAATGGATATGGGCTTGGTGGCGACCAGGCCTCCCACGATATCTTCGCCCTGGTTTCCTGGTGTGTAGTCTCCCCACAAGGTTACCTGGCTCAGCTTACGGTATGGGTGGGCGGTAAACAGCACTCCGGTGCCAGAGTCTTGGTTTAGATTGCCAAATACCATGGCTTGGATTAGAACCGCTGTTCCCCATTCATCTGATATATCCATCAGGCTACGGAACTTGGATGATTCCGTTGCGTCCCATGACGCTATTACCATATTGATGGCTTCGTGTAGCTGCATCCAGGGGTCGTCAGGAATTGCGAGGCCGTGATCGCTTGCAGCCTGTTTGTATGTAAGAGTTAGCTCCCGCATCTGTTCTGCATTGAAATGCTGCTTTTTGTCGACTCCGTAGCGCTCTTTGGCCTTGCGCATTATGGTGCTGAACTCATCCCGTTCCATGCCGCCACTCATGCACCATGACTGGATAAACCGGCGATAGGTATCCCAGGCAAAGTAGGGTTTACCTGTCTTCTTGGCCAGTTCTTGCACTATATCTTCGTTGATGCCGAGGTTATGTACTGTGGCCATCATTCCCGGCATGGAGATGATGGGGCAACTGCGTACCGATATCAGCAGGGGATTGCTGCGACTGCCGAAGCGACGCCCGGTGGCCTTCTCAATATGTTTGATCTCATTGTCCAGACGTTCGGTGAAGTCTTGCCAAGCTGGAGGGAAGCGGCGGATTATCTCCTGGCAGCGGAAAAATTCAGAGGTGATGATGCTGCCAGCCGGAACTTGTACCCCGCGCTCAATCAGTTGCGCCAGGTTGTATCCTTTGTTGCCGAGGTGTATCAGATCATGGGTATATTCATTCTGTTCGTGTAGCTGACAGAACAGTTTTTTTGGATCGTAGGTCATGAGCTGATTTAGGTAATCACCGCTCAGGTGAGCCTCCTGCTCATTCAATACCTGGTAGACGCGGGTGATGTAGTTGTCCAGCGACTGGATGCCAATGGTCTCTGCGATCAGGTCTCTCTCAAAGCTCTCGGATATACGGCTGAGGGTTCCGGCACTATCGCTATCCACATGGTTGCGGTAGGCGGGTAATAGGGAATCTTGTGGAATCTTGGGAACGATTACCGCCAGGGTGTCGCGATGGTGATTGGTGTAATAGGTGTAGCGGATATCGGAGATGGCCTCTGACAGTCCGCGGAAGATATCCAGATATTGCAAGTAGGAAAAGCGTTTTACCAGGAGCGATTTCTCCAGCACATCGACTTGTGTCTCCAGTCGTCTCGATCCAATGCCGTCTATGGCCAAGGCGCGGATAAACAGACGCAGAGCTTTGACTACTCGGTAGAAGGTGGCTTGGGTCAGTAGGGTTTCGCCGGCTCGTGCAGTGAGATGTTCCAGATAGACGTTGGCCAGATTCTCCAGGCGAAATGATAGGCTCAGTGCATCAAACTTCTTCTCCTGATAACGGCCGTAGACCGATGGTATATCTGTAACTATATGCCGCTTGTGGAATATATCTTCCCGCGCCTCAAACTTCTCCGGGCTGAGGGTGACCGCCTTAAGCTCCTCCAGGGTATCGAGTATCGCCTCCAGGCCGCTATAGGGATCATCAATCTCCAGGGCCTCAACCATTGGGGTTATATCTGGAAGACCGCTCTCTTTAATCTCTTGTGCCTGATGCTTGATGTCCTGGAATCCCAGGTCATATTTTAGATTCACAAGTTGATACATGCGAATCAGCAGAACCACTCGGCGTAGTTCTGACTCGGGATGGTCGGTCATGGCCATGATGCTTTTTTCCATCTCTCTTCGTGGCCATGAGAGTAGTTCTTCCTCATCTTGAAACTCTGAGTTTTCAAATAACTCAGACGTGATCTGGTGTACCCATGTAACGTATTCGCCATGTGGGTCTATTCTGTGTAATAGCTCTTCCGGTATGTATTGGGCGATGGCTTGTTTATCCAGGGTGCGCCAGAAGCGGATGATGCCGTTGATGAAGTCGACAATTATGTTCGAGCTTTCAACGTGGCTCTGTTTGCGCAGAAAATGTATAAGTTGGTCTTTGCGTTTGTGAGTTTCATCCAGTTCGGTTGATACTTCTCGAAGAACCCCTTCAGATCCAATCTCGTTAAAGAAAACCGGGAGTAGTCGGGTGAACTGTTTAACCAGGTTATAGACCGGTCCTATATCACTGTTGAGTAGGCGTGTGATCTCTTTCTGAAACAGGTCGGTATCGCGTATACAGGTGCCGGATAGTTTGATGTTTATGATCAGTGCCGATAGCAGGGTAGAGCACCACTCCGGGTTTTGAATGATCAGGTTCATCCATACCCGGATGTTGTAAAGATGTGATGTGTTGAAGATTGGTTGCCAGTCTTCGGTTACTCCCTGTACGGAACTATACTGAAAGCCGAAGCGAATTGCCTGGGCCAGGAATGCTTCGACCAGTCGGCCGTTGTTGCACTTGAGGATCTCAGAACCCAACACCTCAATGCTTTGAAGTGCGGTGTGGGGAAAACGTTTTACATTGGCACGCAGAAATACGAATGCCCGTAAGAAGAACTCTTCAATCTCATCATAGGTCTGTTTGCGTACCAGTTGAATGAGGTTTCGGTTAATCTCTTTTAGGCTCTCCTCATGGATCATAGAGAGTCCGTCGATCTCCATGATGCGAAACAGAAACTGGAGTTTGTAGTTTTCGTATAGACGCTCAGAATCGGCTGCGCCCAGTTGGGTTGCCATGGAGCGATAACCTTTGACGATATCCAGATAAGTAGGAAACTCCACTAGTTGCTCCAGCTGTTGAGCCGAGCATTGGTTTCCTTCAACCTTTTTTAGGTCGTTCAGTTTTGAGCTGATAGTCTTATGGGATATTGCGTTTACTTCATCTATACAAATTTCACAGAAAGCCGCAGGATCATCTTGTTCCAGCCAGAAGTCATAGGTGTAGTGCAAACAGCTGCTTTGGAAGGAGCAGAACGGGTGCCAGTCAAATTCTGCTTCGCTCTCTGTACTTTGTACCTTGGCCGCAAGGTTTTTAAGTGTCGACCGAATGGGGTGATAACTGCTGGATAGGATTAGCAGGTTTTTTTTTGAGAGAGATCCAAGTTGTGTGAATATTCTGGACAGGGTATCCAGATACACTGGTATTTGCTCGCTGCTCAGATCTGAAACCAGTTTGTCCAGATAGGCGCTAATGGCCTCGGCCACCTCTTCGGCAGAGATAAATTTCCCCGACTCTTCCAGTGCCTCCAGAAATACCTGGAGAATGGTAAGTGCGCAATCTGGGCCTGCTTCGTGGTTTAGGTAGCGGCTATTGTTCTTGAGTACAAAACTGCGAAACTCAGGCAGGATTAGGCGCCAGTTGCGGAATGGATGGTTAAGTTCATACAGGAGCTTGTCCAGGCCCTTTATTAGCCCGGAGTAGCCATTTACTGGTTCCCTTAATATCTTATGGCGTGGATCGATCAGTACGTGATCCACCGCCGTTTCCAACAGATTGGCGCGCAGGGCGTCTGAGTCTCCCAGGCCCTGTTTCGGCTTAGTTGCCATAAATGTAGTTCAGCGCATATGGGTTCATTTACAACAGGTTATCATATCTCCTGGCCTTGCATATGATTGATCAGATCCAGCATTCGGTTGGAGTAACCCCATTCGTTGTCATACCAACTCATGATTTTTACTGAGTTGCCCAGAACGCGGGTGCAACTGCCGTCTACGAAAGATGAGTGCGGGTCACCCTGGAAATCGATTGATACTAGTGGTTCATCGGTATATCCAAGATAGCGGTTGGCCGACTCACGCAGGGCATCGTTTACTTCAGATGTTGTGGTCTCCTTCTCTACTTCCATAACCACGTCAACCATAGAAACATTTGGTGTTGGTACTCTTACTGCGAGACCATCAAATTTGCCGGCTAGTGCTGGTATAACCAGCGCAACCGCCGCTGCCGCGCCGGTCTTTGTTGGAATCATGGAGAGTGCTGCTGCTCTGGCGCGACGTAGATCGCTGTGCGGAAAGTCCAGGAGGCGCTGGTCATTAGTGTAAGCGTGGATTGTGGTCATTAGGCCACGGTTGATGCCGAAGCGGTCAAGGATAACCTTGGCCACAGGGGCCAGGCAGTTGGTAGTGCAGGAGGCGTTGGAGACTACGGTGTGCTTGTTCGGATCATACTCGTCCTCATTCACGCCCATGACGATGGTTTTAACATCGCCCTTGGCCGGTGCCGAGATTACTACCCTGCGAACGCTGCCCTTGAGATGCGCCGCTGCTGATTCATACTGAGTAAACAGGCCGGTGGACTCGATCACGTAGTCCACTTTGTAGTTGCTCCATGGAATCTCCGCTGGGTCTTTGAAGCGGGTGAAGCTGATCTCGCGTCCGTCCACGATCAGACTGTTCTCGGTTGCCGATACTTCACCATTAAATCGCCCCATTACGGAGTCATATTTAAGCAAGTGGGCCAGGGTATCCAGTTGGGTAAGATCGTTTACAGCTACGATCTCCATGCCTGCAAATGCTTTATCCTGGCGGATAGCACGAAATATGTTTCTGCCGATGCGTCCAAAACCGTTGATGCCTATGCGTATAGTCATAATTGATCCCTCATAAATTTATTGATTTGAATTAAGTTACTAAACCTGAGACACGATAGTCGGCGAATGTTTCAGGAAAATGTTTTGTTTGTCTCTATATCAGTTGTTTAATAGTTTATATCCAGCCAGGATATTTCGCTTGCTGTCTTTGTGCCGATCACGCAACTATCCAGGCTCAAGGCCATATACGAGTCTGTGTGTGATTCGGGGATACGGCCTGCCATGATTTCTGCCCGGTATTGCGGGAACAACGGGTTCCGCTCTGGTTGGGCGTAACCATCCGGAAATATCGGATTGCCGTCGGGAGCATATTTGTCTGATGCGCCGACTGTATGCAATAGTTCGTGGGCGATAACAACATTGTTCTGTTTGCTCTGCTGTGTTGATGCATAGGCGTGAACTACCCCCAAGAGGCCCTTCTGTAGACCCAATGAGTGCTGTAGTGGTTTGTTGTTGCTCGTACCGTGGTATAGCACAAATATTCTAACCCTGTTGTCATTGGAGTATTCATCCGGGGTGTTCTGCCAAGCCCAATAACGCAGCTTTAAGCTCCATAGGCCTATCTTTAGAGGGAATGCGTTTTCCGGGGGAGGGGCAGGCGGAATGCTGTTGACTACCTGCCCAAGTTTAGTCTGGGTTGGAGTCTCCTGGAATAGACCGTACTTCTTCGCCTGTGTAGCGGTAAAGCGGTCAATACTGGCAAAGCTGTCGTCACTCAAGTTTGCGATGTAGCGCGCTGTCTTTTCACTTCCATCAGCATTGACGGGGAAGATTATCACCTCGAGCGGTTCAAGCCAGGAGGTGGAATATAGGTGCTGCTGCTTGGTGTATATGGCTACGAATGCCAAGATTGCCAACAACAATAGAATTCTAACGTTTTTGAAGCTGAATAGTTTCATCTGATATTTGCATTCTGTAGAGCGCAGGATACAGAGGTAAGCATGTTTTCAGAGTCTCCATGTACTGTTGTTATCTGTAAGGTTACAGATATTTCTTAGCAGAGGAGTATCTCCAGCAGGGCCTTTTGAGAGTGCATGCGATTCTCTGCCTCTTCCCACACCACGCTGTCAGGCCGGTCGAGAACAGACGCGGTTACTTCTTCACCACGGTGGGCTGGTAGACAGTGCATAAACAGGGCGTCCTTGTCCGCTTGGTCCATAAGTTCATCGTTCACCTGGTAGTCAGTGAAATCCCTTTTCCGCTTGGCCTGTTCTTCCTCCTGGCCCATGCTGGCCCAGACATCGGTTACCACGAGGTCTACGCCTTCGGCGGCGGCCATCGGGTCGCGGATTATCTGGCAGCGGTCACTGGCTGGGGTCAGTATCTGATCCTTTGGCTCATAACCTTTTGGGCATGCGATGTTTAATTTGAAATCAAACTGCCTGGCGGCGTTGATGTAGGAGTGGCACATGTTGTTGCCGTCACCAACCCAGGCTACGGTCTTTCCTGCAATGTCACCGCGATTTTCAAAATAGGTTTGCATATCGGCGAGAAGCTGGCATGGATGTAGCAGATCAGTCAGGGCGTTGATCACCGGCACCTGCGAGTTGTCGGCAAACAGCTCCAGATCCTTCTGGTGATAGGTGCGCACCATGATGCAGTCCACCATGCGCGACATGACCCGGGCGCTGTCCTCGATCGGCTCACCCCGTCCCAGTTGTGTATCCCTTGGAGAGAGAAATATGGCATGACCACCTAGCTGAGTGATTCCAGCCTCAAACGAAATTCTGGTGCGGGTGGACGACTTTTCGAACACCATGGCCAGAGTTTTGTTTTTCAAAGATGCGTGTGGCTCGCCAGTACTTAGTAGCTGTTTTAGTTCTGTAGCTCTGGCCAGAAGCTTGTGCAGCTCTTCCTGGCTTAGATCCAGCAACGAAAGAAAATGCCGAGGTTTCTGTTTTGTCGTGTCCGTCATCGTTTTATCCGTGTGGGTAAAAGGATCGGCTGTTAATCCTGGTCAGAAGCCAGGAACTGTTTAATTAGGGTTGAGAGTATTTCAACCATTTCGCCTGACTGCTCATCGGTCATCACCAGAGGTGGTAGCAGGCGAATTGTTTTATCAGCAGTCACGTTGATCAGCAGGCCTTTCTCGAGGGCGGCCATCACCAGATCGCCGCAAGCGCGATCAAGCTCTATACCAATCAGCAGTCCACAGCCACGTATCTCTTCAACGCCAGCAACATCTTCTAGAGCGTCGGCAAAGTCAGCCAGGATTTTGCTGCCAAGTGATTCGGCCCTGGATACAAGCTTATCTTTTTCTATGGTCTCGATAACTGCAGAGGCGGCAGCGCAGGCCAGCGGGTTGCCGCCGAAGGTGGAGCCGTGCGTTCCTGCAACCAAGACCTCAGCCGCTTCGTTGTGCGCCAGGCATGCTCCAATCGGTACGCCATTGGCAAGGCCTTTGGCGACGGTCATGACGTCTGGAACTATTCTGTTGTGCTGGTGTGCGAACATGCGTCCGCTCCGGCCCATTCCGGTCTGTATTTCATCCAGCATCAGCAGCCATTTGTTGTCGTCGCAGATGCTGCGTAATTCGTTTAGGTAGTTGTCGGCTGGGATATTTATTCCGCCTTCACCCTGGATTGGTTCAACCAGAACAGCTACAACGTTAGGGTTGTTTTCGGCCACGATCCGCAGGCTGTCCACGTCGTTATATGGCACGCGAATAAAGCCACTTACAAGTGGTTCAAAGCCTGCCTGGACCTTGCGGTTCCCGGTGGCGGATAGGGTGGCAAGAGTGCGGCCATGAAAGCTGTTTTCCATTACGACAATGGCTGGCTTGTCTATCCCTTTTTTGTGACCGTAGAGCCGTGCAATTTTGATAGCGGCCTCATTTGCTTCGGCACCTGAGTTGCCAAAGAATACTTTGCTCATGCCAGAGATGCGCGCCAGAGTTTCTCCCAGCTTTTCCTGGTTTGTGATGCCATACAGATTGGAGGTGTGAATTAGCTTGCCAGCCTGCTCGCACAGAGCTTTTTTAATGGCTGGATGGGCATGGCCCAGTCCGCATACAGCAATCCCTGAAAGTGCGTCCAGGTAGCGGTTGCCATTTGTGTCCCACAGCAGAGCGCCTTCGCCGCGCTGGAAATGAACGGGTAACCGTTTGTACGTGGACATGATCGGGTCAGACATCTGTTTATTCCCTTGTCTCTCTTTGAGTGCGACTAAAAGCAAGAGGCCGGCACTGAAACAGTAACCGACCAGCAAAAATCCCAGGAAAATATCGGGAAAAAAGATCAATCCTATTAAATATGGCCTGTGTTGGCAATACATAGGATGAAGATATTGGTTGCGTAGAGTTGATATCAGGATTATCTTTGCGCCTGGGAGTCGGCTGAATGATCGCTGTCCCTTTGGGGAGAGAGGAAAGTCCGGGCTCCACAGGGCAGGGTGCCAGGTAACGCCTGGAGGGCGCAAGCCTATGGAAAGTGCCGCAGAAAATATACCGCCGAATCCGATGGTTCGCCGTTGGATGGTAAGGTTGAAATGGTGCGGTAAGAGCGCACCGCGCTGCTGGTAACAGCAGTGGCAGGGTAAACCCCACCCGGAGCAAGACCAAATAGGGGGGCAAGTGGCTTCGGCCGCAACCTGTGGTCCACAGGGTCCCCGGGTAGGTTGCTTGAGATGTGTGGCGACGCACGTCCTAGATGAATGATCATTCAAGACAGAACCCGGCTTACAGGCCGGCTCCCAGCTTTAATTAACTTATTGAAAGTCAATAATAAAGCTTTTGTCTGCGCTTCTCGTATTCAAGGAGTTCTACACAAAGTGGTACAAAAATATCTAGTGTAGGGACGTGGCTGCAGTAAAAACTCTGGGGCGTGATTTACTTTTTCCATTTCGCCCATGGATCTGAACCTCTCTTAACGGAGAGGCTTGAAGAATTCTCCGATGCGTAATCACTCTTCTGAGACTTATTATCTCGATTTTTAGAATTCCATACGTCTCGTTTAGCGCCATAATCTTTACCTGAGCCCGAGCGATGTTCGGTATGCGGTTTTCTTGTAGCGGCTTTTTTGGTGCGCTTTTCGTGCAGTTGTTCAGCATCTTCTAGACTCAACTTAGCTGGCTCACCCGGCGTTTGGTCCTGTGGGATAACACGATCTCTAGGAGATAATTCAAATTGCTCAGCAGATGCTCTAGGTAGGTTCTTGAATTGATATAAATAGAAGGATTCAACTTTTTCACGTGCCCAGTCTGTTTTTTTAAGGAACCTGATGCTGGAGTCGATGCTCGGGTTGTTTTTAAAGCAATTGATATTTAGGTAGGCGGAAAGGATATCAAAACCGTAGTGATCCACAATTTTTACCAACAACTTTTTTAAACCAACACCGTGTAGAGGGTTGTTTCTGTAGTCGATCTCGTCATTCATGTGTAGTGTCCAGCAATGGGGGCAAATTGCGTCATTATACCTGTCGCAGCACAGACAAAATATAACATCACAAATTACCCATACCTTGATGCTGCAAAACTATTGGTAATCTTTAGTTAATACATTTGTCTGGATTGATAATATGTACTCCTGAATCCAGACCGATCGAGAGTTTGTTAGGTGAAATTATCTTTACTGGGCCAATAACAAATGAGGGTAGGCGGCAGCGGCCAGTCTCAATAAGCCTGTTATTGACTAGTGCGATAATTCGTAGAGATTGACGTGAATCATCTGGCACTAACAACTGCATCTTGCCAGCAATATAACTCGGCGTTGATAGCGCCAGCTCTGTTGACCTATATGCGTGATTAGAAAATCCATCCATAGCTGCTATCTCTACTAACTCTTTGCCCTGTTGTTTATAGACCTTCAGGATGCCGCCAATGTGTGGAGTGATAACTGCTGAGATTTCCGCTTGGCCATCTCCGTCCAGGTCAGCAACACCAACTGGATTCAACCATCGGTTTGGTAGTCCGATTGCATGAGATTGTGCGCTTATCTCAAGTTGGTTGTTGTTAATAGCAAACAATACAAGTCTAGAACCGCTGCCATGTTTGCTAACAATGGTTAGGATTTTTTTAGGGCTGTTTGCCGATAGCTCTGCTAGTCTGGGTTTAAGGTCTTCAAATGCTTCGTTCTCAGGCAGTTTGAAAACTAGCTTGCGTCCTTTGTCTGTTGTTACTGAAAGATGTGAGTATTCGTGCGGTTCTCCAAGCGCGAAATGACCGTAGTGTTTCACTTGGTTTTTGTAGTTGGCTTCAGCGATTGTCTCAGCAGGTGCGTTTGCAGCAATAAGTGTGAGTGCTACAGATACATAAGGTAGGATTTGTCTCGGTTTCATTATGTTGCCTTTATTCTTTGTTGCCGCCTGTTCTTCTAGTTGCATGGAATTTTCAGTTGTTTTATTGCGATTAAGGCAGAGTAGGAGAGTCTTGAATAACAGCAATATTTGTCAGTTCATATATCTCCTGCGATAGCTAAAGTCTACGGAATCTAGCTGCTTATCTAATAGTAGGAGTTATTTTTCTTTGGCAAATAAATATTCAGTGCGACTCACTGCTGTCCCGTTAACTAATATCCGTCATGCCGGACTTGATCCGGTATCCAGTAAGTCATTAATAAACCTGGATTCCGGATCAGCAAAAAACGCTGTCCGGAATGACGGGACTCTTTTTTGACTTTCATGTCTCCCAGGCTTCAATGCATCCTTCCGGCTTTTATCAACAAGGCTTCTAACCAAATTCACCAAAAGTTAACGGGACAGCAGTGAGCGCGACTAAGAGTTTTTTGCGTGAATGCTAATTCGAGATATAGCCATACTTTTAGTGCGATTCTCCCTTTACGGCTACATGGGGTGTTTGGCGCGCTCTACGGTAAAGCTGGATAGGAGTCACTTATATCTCGTTTATGGGCTCTTGTGCGGGTAAAAGTGGTGTCTGCTTGATCTCCTTAAAACGAATTATCCCCCTAAACTCCTAATAATCTACTTTAAGTTGTATTCTTATAGCGCTGTTTTAATGCGCTTTATTCTTTTTGTCTCCCCGTTAGGTCCACCCTGTAACCCACTGTCTTTAAAGGAACTTTTCCTGTTTTTGTGGAGTATTTACCTTGACAAGTGGGGAATTCACTACCTATTATGGCGTTAAGTGGTGAAAAGTGGGTTTATAGGGAAAATCAAAAGGGGCTCTGCTTTGTTTCGCGGTGTGAATACACTCAATCTGGATGCCAAAGGGCGGTTTGCGATACCGACGCGTTATCGCGAACGCCTGAAAGATTGCTGTGCATCGCAGTTAGTGATCACCGTTGACCCTAATGACCACTGTCTTCTGATCTATCCAAACCCAGAATGGCAGGAGATTGAGCGCACAGTGATGAAGCTCCCTTCCTTTAATAAGGCTGCGCGTCGTTTGCAGCGCCTGTTGGTTGGTCACGCAACCGAGGTGGACATGGATGCGCAGGGCAGGGTCTTGTTGCCGCCACCGCTGAGAGAATTCGCTCAGATGGACAAGCATGCTGTTTTGATCGGGCAGGGTAACAAGTTTGAATTGTGGGATGAGGTGCGTTGGAACGAGCAGCGTGAGGACTGGCTTGGAGCTGATTTGGAAGAACTGGATCTGCCAGCTGATCTGGAAACACTTTCAATCTGATGAACGCTCAACGCGACCATGTCCCGGTGCTCTTCAACGAGGCGCTGAAGGCCCTGAATATTTTGCCATCAGGGATCTATATGGATGGGACTTTTGGGCGTGGCGGTCATAGTGGGGCGATTTTAGAACAGTTAGATAGTGATGGGCGTTTGCTGGGTATAGATAAAGACCCGCAGGCCGTTGCTCATGCCAAAGAGGTGTTTGGCGACGATAAACGATTTTCAATTATGCATGGGTCATTTGCCATGTTGGAACAGCTGGCGCAACAAAGCGGTGTAGCTGGAAAGGTCGACGGCTTATTGCTGGACCTTGGGGTTTCGTCACCTCAACTGGATGACCCAGAACGCGGTTTTAGTTTTCTCCGGGATGGACCTTTGGATATGCGCATGGATACCAGTTCTGGTATCAGCGCAGCTGACTGGCTGGCTACAGCAGAGGGCAGGGACATAGCTCAGGTACTTAAAGATTATGGCGATGAGCGCTTCGCAAAGCGGATTGCCAGGGCGATTGTGGAGGAGCGTCAGGAGCAGTCGATAACAACTACCGGCCAGTTGGCGGCCCTCATTGAGAGGGTCAGCCCAACAAGAGAGCGGGAGAAGCATCCTGCTACGCGCAGCTTTCAGGCAATTCGTATCTATATAAATAGAGAGCTGGAGGATCTAAGGCAGTGCCTTGAGCAATCGTTGGATGTTCTGGTGCCTGGAGGAAGGCTGGCGGTTGTCAGCTTCCATTCTTTGGAAGACAGGATAGTGAAGCGGTTCATCCGTGATTGTGAGCGGGGGGATGATTTCCCGGCGGATTTACCGGTAACCCAAGAGCAACTGAAACCAAAACTTAAATCTGTGGGTAAGGCTATATACCCATCGGATGAGGAGATTGCATCTAATCCTCGGGCGCGAAGTGCGGTGCTGAGAGTTGCGGAGCGGATGACATGAAGCAGGGCAATATCATCATCGCCGCTCTACTTGGTTTGGCTGTAGTTATATCAGCAACTGGCGTGGTCTATGCGAAATATTCCTCGCGTAGACATTTTGTAGAGCTTGAGTCGATTAGAGCAAAACGAGATGCGGCGGATGTTGAGTGGGGACGACTGCAGTTGGAGCAGAGCACCTGGGCCACTCACGGGCGGGTAGAGATGATCGCACGAGAGAAATTGAACATGCGAATTCCTCTGGTGGAGGAAGTAAAGGTAATTAGGCCTTAATGATGGCAAGTGAGAAACGCAAAAAGCGGGCAGCAACGACACTGAAACGCGAGCAGGCAGAGCTGCCTCGCTATCGTGCGCGTCGCTGGACCCTGCTTACCCTGCTGTGGATTGCAGGGGCTGCGGTTATCTGGCGAGCTGTAGATCAGCAAATTTTTGAGACGGATTTTCTTCAGCACGAGGGTGATCGTCGTCATCTGCGTGTGGTGGAAGTACCAGCCCATAGAGGAATGATCCTGGATCGCAGAGGCGAAACCCTGGCTGTTAGTACCCCGGTAGATTCAATCTGGGCCAATCCTCGCGTTATAAGTACCAAATTGGAAGACCTTACTTCGCTTGCCGCTTCTCTAGATTGGAGCGTAAAGGATTTGCAGAAGCAGTTGCTGGAAAGAAGTGATCGCTCTTTTATGTATCTAAAAAGGCGGGCAAATCCAGATCTGAGTGAGCGTGTTATGCAGGTTGTTCGCAGTGAAAAGCTGGCAGGGGTTGAACTGCAACGTGAATATCGACGTTTTTATCCCAGCGGTGAGGTGTTTGCCCATGTGGTCGGCTTTACAGATATAGACGATAAAGGTCAGGAGGGTATGGAGCTGGCCTTTGATGAGTGGCTCAGCGGAACCTCCGGCAGCAAACGTGTTATCAAAGACGGCCGCGCCCGGGTGGTTGCGGATGTTGAAAACATACAGTCGCCCAGGCCGGGGCAAGCCCTAACCCTGAGCCTGGATTGGCGATTACAGTTTCTGGCCTATCGAGAATTGAAGGCGGCGGTAGCCAAACACAAGGCCCGCTCTGGGTCTATTGTCGTTCTGGATGTAAAAACAGGTGAAGTCCTGGCCATGGTAAACCAGCCTTCCTTTAACCCAAATGGTTACAAGCGAAGTGGTGGTCGAGTGCGTAACCGGGCTATGACCGATCTGTTCGAACCAGGCTCAACCATGAAGCCGTTTATTGTGGCAAGTGCATTGGAAAATGGTCTCATCAAGACCGGCACTAAGATTAATACTTCGCCTGGTCGGTTTAAGGTTGGTCAGAACCTGATCAAAGATATTCGCAACTACGGAAATATCGATATCACTACGGTGATCAGAAAGTCCAGTAATGTGGGAATCAGCAAGATTGCTTTGAATATTCCGCCTGAGACTCTGTGGAATAGTCTTCTGGGTTTGGGTTTTGGAACTTCATCAGGCAGCGGTTTTCCAGGAGAGGCCGGTGGTCATCTCGCAGCTTTTGATCAGTGGTCAAGATTTGATCATGCCACCATTTCATTTGGATATGGTTTATCGGTTACTCCATTGCAGTTGGCTCGGGCTTATTCTGTATTGGCGTCTGACGGGATTAGTCGTCCGATAACCATGCAGCGCAGTGATAAGACAGTAGGCGGGAAAAGGGTGTTGAATACAGCTACAGCTCGCGCTGTCAGATCGATGTTAGAGACAGTTGTCTCGTCAGAGGGCACGGCTCCGGCGGCGGCAATCAAAGGTTACCGAGTTGCGGGCAAAACAGGAACAGTGCGTAAAAGCATCTCCGGTGGCTACTCGGAAGATAAATTTTTCTCTGTATTTGCCGGTATGGCACCAGCAGGTAATCCACGACTGGTGACGGTTGTGATGATAGACGAGCCAAGTGCCGGTAAATATTACGGTGGACAGGTGGCCGCGCCTGTATTTTCCAAGGTAATGGGTGGTGCATTGCGCCTATTAAATGTGTCGCCAGATGAGTTGCCGCGCGATGGGCTACGCATGGCCAAGTCCCTGAGGGGAGAATGATGGAGGCGCAAGAGACTATGTCTGAACACAAACTTGCCGATCTTCTGACTGGCCTCACAGAAGCCAAAATCAGTTCAGATTGCCAGATCAGTTCGATTACCCTGGATAGCCGCCAGATAAAACCTGGAGGTTTTTTTCTGGCCTGCTCCGGTGGCGATCAGCACGGCATGGATTTCCTGTCTCAGGCCCTGGAAAACGGCGCTGTTGCTGTGGCTTATGAGCCGGATGAGAACTGGAGTGAATCTCGATTGGTGGTTATATCGGAAGACCTGGCCGTTCCAATCATTGCAGTTCCACAACTAAGTCTGAAAGCAAGTCAGATAGCCGGTCGGTTCTACCAGCATCCAAGTCACCACATGAGCGTAACCGGATTTACCGGTACCAATGGCAAGACCAGCTGCTCGATGTTTTTGGCGCAGGCTCTTGGTGAACATGCTAAATGCGGAGTTATTGGGACCCTTGGTAATGGGTTTCCCAATGATCTAAAGCCAGGGACTCACACCACGCCAGACCCGGTCGAGCTACAGCGAGTTCTGAATGACTTGAAGCGAGAAGGGGCTCGCTCCGTAGCCATGGAGGTTTCCTCTCATGCCTTGGAGCAGAGGCGGGTTGAGGCGATACATTTTGATGTAGTGGTGTTCACTAATCTGAGCAGAGATCACTTGGACTACCACGGCAGTATGGAAGCATACGGAGATTCCAAATTACGTTTGTTTAAGATGCCTGGAATTCGTTGTGCAGTTGTGAACTTGGATGACCCATTTGGGTTGCAGATTTTAGAGAGACTTCCGGCAGGTGTATTCGCTCTCGGTTATGGGCTGAACAATCAAGATGAGATTCCAGAGCGGCTGGATGGATGGGCCTGGGCCCAGGAAATAAAATTGGATGGCCACGGCATGTCCGTGCGAGTTCAGACTAGCCGTGGTGATGGCGAGCTTCAAACTGGACTGCTGGGGAGCTTTAACGTCAGCAATCTGTTGGCAGTATTGAACGTGCTGCTGTTCCGGGGAATGCCGTTGCAGATGGCCATGGAAAGCCTGTCTCATCTAAACACTGTAGCGGGCCGCATGGAGCGTCTGGGTGGTGCTGATCGACCTCTGGTGGTGGTGGATTATTCCCATACACCTGATGCACTTGAACATGCCCTGATTGCAGCAAGAGCACATACCGATGGGCAGTTGACATGAGTGTGCTGAAGTGGCGGTGACCGGGATAGTGGTAAGCGGCCTCAGATGGGGCGGATTGCCGAACGTCTTTCTGATCTACCTATTCTCACTGATGATAATCCCAGAACAGAAGATGGTGACTGGATTATCACCGATATCCTTAGCGGCATGGAAAGGCCGAGTGAGGCTTTGATTGAGCGCGACAGAGCCAAGGCGATTCGGATGGCAATAGCTAAGGCTGAAGAGGGTGATCTGGTTCTTGTATGCGGTAAGGGGCATGAGGATTATCAACTGGTAGGTAATAAGAGGCTGGATTTTAGTGATCGTGAACAAGTACTGATGGCATTGGAGGAGACGGCTGAATGATTAGTCTTAGCCTCTCTGAATCTGCTCGACTGATCAACGGTCGCACGTTGGGAGAGGACGTGTCTTTCGCGTCGGTAAGCACTGACAGTCGCAATCTGAAAGCTGGTCAGTTGTTCGTAGCTCTGAGTGGTCCTAACTTTGATGGTCATGACTACATATCGCAGGTACAGAAATCTGGTGCTGCAGCTGCAATGGTCCAGCGTGAACTGAATACAGATCTGCCATGCCTGTTAGTACAAGATACTTTGAAGGGACTGGGGGCATTGGCCTCTGCATGGAGAGCTAAAAGCCATGCCAAGGTTGCAGCGGTCACCGGCAGTAATGGCAAGACCACAGTTAAAGAGATGTTGGCTGCAATTCTCAGCAAGAAGGGCAGAGTCCTGGCAACCAAAGGTAATTTGAACAATGAGATTGGACTGCCACTAACCTTGCTGCGTATCCAGGATGAAGAGTTTGCGGTAGTAGAAATGGGGGCAAATCATCCTGGTGAAATAAACACCCTCACCAAGATTGCGAAACCTGATATTGCATTGATAACCAATGCGGGTCGTGCGCACTTGGAGGGGTTTGGCAACGTTGAAGGTGTTGCGAAAGCCAAGGGCGAGATAATAAACGGATTAAGTCAGGACGGAATGTTTGTACTGAATGCCGATGACAAGTGGGCCGGGCTTTGGCGCGAGCTGGCTGGTTCAAGGAAGATTGTTAGTTTTGGATTTGATGCATCAGCAGATGTTTATACCTCTGAGAGAGAGATTAGATCAGAGTGGCGCGAGGATGGTTTTTACAACTGCTTTACAGTGCGAACACCTGATGGTGAGTTAGAGATTGAACTGGGTCTGGCTGGTCTGCATAACTGTAAAAACGCCCTGGCTGCAATCGCAGTTGCGGGCCTCATGGGGGCAAGTGCTGATGAGATCAAGGCTGGATTAAAGGATGTAAGGCCGGTTGTTGGTCGTCTCTGTCCAGTTGTTGCAAGAGATGGAGTCCATATTATCGACGATAGCTATAACGCTAACCCTGATTCTGTTTCTGCTGCGATAGATGTACTGGCTGGAATGGGCGGAGCATCGCAGCGCCGCTTTCTGGTATTGGGAGAGTTGGCGGAAGTTGGAGAGGATATTGGGCTTGTTTACCGAAAACTTGGCGAACAGGCACGAACTTCAGGGGTAGATCAGGTTTATGCGGCCGGTGCTGCTGTGGCTGTGGCCGAATCCTTCGGTGAAGGTGGGCATGGCTTCGAAAAGAAAGAACAGTTACTAGAAAAGCTTAGTGAACAACTGAGGTCTGGGGATATGGTTTTGGTAAAAGGTTCGCGTTCTGCGGGTATGGAATATGTTGTGAATGCACTTAGCCGAAAGGAGGGTAACTGATATGTTGCTCTATCTGGCTGAATATCTTTCACAGTTTGAGCCTGGATTTGGTGTTTTCCAATATCTAACCTTGCGGGCAATTCTTGGTGCTTTAACTGCACTGATTATCTCTTTTTTGGTTGGTCCAGTGATGATTCGCAAACTGAGCTTCCATCAGATTGGACAGACGGTTCGCGATGATGGCCCACAGAGTCATCTCTCCAAGGCAGGCACTCCAACTATGGGTGGTGCGCTGCTGCTGGTAGCGATCGGTGTGAGTACGTTACTCTGGTGTGACCTTGGGAATCGCTATGTCTGGGTTGTGCTACTGGTGACCCTGCTGTTTGGCGCGATCGGATTTTATGATGATTCCGAAAAAGTCGCAATGAAAGATTCCAGAGGTTTGATAGCACGTTATAAATATCTTGCGCAGTCACTGGTTGGGCTTGGCGCTGCACTCTTTCTCTATTTTACCGCAAACCTGCAAGCTGAGACCGAATTGATCATTCCATTTTTTAAGGACTGGGTGATTGATTTAGGACCGTGGTTTGTGGTTCTCACATATTTTGTAATAGTTGGAACCAGCAATGCGGTTAATCTGACTGATGGTCTTGATGGTCTCGCTATCATGCCAACGGTTCTGGTTGCCGGAGCACTAGGCATCTTTGTCTATGTGTCTGGACATGCTGTGATTTCAAAATATCTATACATTCCGTACCTGCCGGGTCTGGGCGAGGTGGTTATTTTCTGCGGGGCTCTGATTGGCTCTGGTCTCGGTTTTCTTTGGTTCAATGCCTATCCGGCGCAAGTGTTTATGGGCGATGTCGGTGCTTTGGCGCTGGGCGCTGCACTTGGCATTGTCGCGGTAGTCGCACGTCAGGAACTGGTGCTTCTGATCATGGGTGGCGTGTTCGTTATGGAGACGGTCTCGGTAATTCTGCAGGTGGGTTCCTACAAACTTACCGGGCGACGCATATTTCGCATGGCTCCACTGCATCACCATTTTGAACTTAAGGGTTGGCCTGAGCCAAGAGTCATTGTTCGTTTCTGGATTATCACGGTAATCCTGGTGCTGATTGGTTTGGCAAGTCTGAAGATTCGTTAGAGATGAATTGCGAGACTTTAACTAGGGGAGAGCTAATGACACACAGAGAGGTAAAGGAATACAAAACTCTGATTGTCGGTCTGGGTAAGACCGGGCTTTCCTGTGCGCGTTATCTTGTGTCCCAGGGCGTGCCTGTGGCTGTTACCGATACCAGAGAGCAGCCTCCAGGATTGGATGCGCTGAAGGCAGATCTTCCTGATCTTGCGCTATTTCTCGGTGGTTTTGATGCTTCCGTATTTGAAGCGGCGGAACGTCTGGTTGTCTCACCTGGTGTGCCGGTTTCTGAGCCACTGATTCAAGAGGCTATAGCTCGCGGTGTGCAAGTGGTTGGTGATATTGAAATCTTCGCTGATGTAGCAAACGCTCCGGTAGTTGCAATAACCGGATCGAATGGCAAAAGCACGGTAACCACATTGGTTGGAGAGATGGCGGAACAGGCTGGCCTGAATGTCAGGATTGGTGGAAATCTTGGTGAGCCTGCTTTGGAGCTGTTGGATGAGAATGCCGAACTCTATGTTTTGGAGCTGTCGAGTTTTCAACTCGAGACCACCAGTTCTCTCTCCCCCAAGGCGGCGGTTGTACTGAATATATCATCCGACCATATGGATAGGTATGCAGATGTTGCGACCTACTCGAAGGTAAAGTCATATTTATATAACAAGGCTGAGATTGGGATCTTTAATCTGGATGATCCAATGGTTGTAGCTATGCGTCAAGGACGTGAGAGCGACCTTCTATATACGTTGGGTGAGCCTGGAAAGAATCGCTTCGGTCTGCACCAGAGAGATGGGGTGGAGTGGATCTGTTATGAAGAACGCCATCTTTTGCCGTCCGCTGAATTGCTGATTCCAGGACGTCACAACCTGAGTAATACGCTGGCAGCTTTAGCGCTTGGTAGTGCTGTTGGTCTTTCAGAAACAGCCATGCTTGATGCTATCAAGCAATTCCGTGGCCTTTCGCATCGTACGCAGTTTGTGGCAGAGCATAGAGGGGTTCGCTGGTACAACGATTCCAAAGGTACAAATGTAGGTGCTTGTATTGCGGCTCTTAAAGGGTTTGAGGATGCTGGCAAGACAGTTCTTATTGCTGGTGGTGATTCTAAGGGCGCAGATTTTTCAGAACTTAAACCTGCGGTAGAGCAGACTACAAGAGCGGTTGTGTTGATCGGTCGTGACGCAAAACTGATCGAGAAGGCATTGGCTGGTAGCGTGCTGATACTTCATGCAGAGACGATGGAGCAGGCGGTTTCAATTGCTGCGGAACAAGCCAGGTTTGGTGATCAGGTTTTGTTATCCCCCGCATGTGCCAGTTTTGATATGTATACAGGTTATGAGCAACGTGGACAGGTGTTCATGGATGCGGTTGCGGGGCTGATCCAATGAGTTCTGCTGTCCGCACACAGGCAACCTCTGAAGCGATGGGATTCCAGCTTCCAGATCTGGATTATTATTTGATCGGTGCTGCTTTTGCTCTGCTTGGTTTAGGACTGGTGATGGTTGCATCCGCATCCTTGCATCGTATTGGTGGTGCTCCTTTTTACTTTTTCCTGAGACACCTTGTTGCAATCGGCATAGGTTTGGTTGCAGCACTGGCGCTCTTTCAGATACCGGTAAGACAGTTAGAAAAAATGGGTGTAACACTCTATCTGTTTGGCCTCTTTCTGCTTCTATTAGTTTTGGTTCCAGGCCTTGGTAGAGAGGTAAACGGAGCAACCAGATGGATTCCTATTGGATCTTTCAGTCTTCAAAGTTCAGAGTTTATGAAGCTATTCCTTGTGGTGTACATCGCTGGCTATCTGGTTCGTAGACAGTTGGAGGTTACACATACGGTATGGGGTTTTATCAAGCCTATGATGCTGCTGGTGGTAGCCAGCACATTGATAATGATCCAGCCTGATTTTGGGACTACTACCGTACTTCTGGTCACCGCGCTTGGTATGTTGTTTCTTGGTGGAGTTCCAGTCTGGCAATTTCTGATACTGATTGTTCTCGCTGGTTCTGCGCTATTCACTCTGGTTATCTTTTCACCTTATCGACTACAACGCGTGACTACTTTTCTCGATCCTTGGGCAGACGTAGAAAACAGCGGTTATCAGCTGGCTCAGGCATTGATCGCATTTGGGCGTGGCGAATGGTTTGGAGTTGGCTTGGGTAACGGTATTCAAAAACTGTTCTATCTGCCGGAGGCGCATACAGACTTTTTGATGGCGGTGATTGGAGAGGAGCTTGGTCTGATTGGTACTCTGTTGGTGGTTATGTTGTTCGCGGTAATAATCTGGCGAGCTTTTTCCATCGGCGCTAGAGCGGAACAGTTGCAGCTTCGTTTTGCCTCTTACATGGCTCAGGGTTTTGGGCTGTGGATTGGTATGCAGGCATTTATAAACATAGGTGTAAATGTTGGCTTATTGCCGACCAAGGGGTTGACGCTGCCGTTAATGAGCTATGGGGGTAACAGCATTATCGTTGCCTGCATGGTGATCTCGATTCTGGCTCGTATTGATTACGAAAACCGGCATCAGGACACGCCCTCAAATGCTGGGAGGTTGCGATGGGCGCACGAGTGATGATCATGGCTGGTGGTACTGGCGGACATGTCTTCCCGGCGCTTGCAGTGGCGACCGAGTTGCGTGGTCGCGGTATGGATGTGGTCTGGCTAGGTTCTGCCGGTGGATTTGAAGAGCGCGTGGTGCCCGAGGCAGGTTTCCCAATGGATACCATCAGCATTAGCGGCCTGCGAGGCAATGGTCTGATGCGTTGGCTCAAGGCACCAATTATGCTTTTACTTGCTATGTGGCAGGTGTTTGGAGTGATGAAGAGATCGCAGCCAAAAGTAGTTCTTGGGATGGGAGGTTTTGTTACTGGCCCAGGTGGTGTGATGGCGCGAACAATGGGGATACCCCTAGTTATCCATGAACAAAACGCACTTCCAGGTATGACAAATAAGCTTCTGTCGTATATTGCCACTCGGGTTCTCGAGTCGTTCCCCGGTAGTTTTGGCAGTGAAAAGAAAGTATCACTGGTGGGTAATCCTATACGAGCTGATATCTGGCAGTTACCAGATCCAAAACGCAGAATGGAAGAGAGATCTGGTCCGATTCGGCTGCTGATACTCGGTGGATCATTGGGCGCACAGGCCTTGAATACAATTGTGCCAGAAGCGTTGGGCAAGATTGATTTTTCTACTCGGATACAGGTTCGTCATCAGGCTGGAAAAGGCAAGGACGATGCAACTGCTGAGGCGTATGAGGGCATTGGAGTCGAGGCAGAGATTGTTCCGTTTATATCCAATATGGCAGAGGTCTACAGCTGGGCTGATCTGGTTATCTGTCGAGCCGGAGCGCTAACCGTATCAGAGCTGGCCGCGGCTGGTGTTGGCTCAATACTGGTTCCATATCCCTATGCCGTTGATGATCATCAGACCTTGAATGCAGGCTATCTGGCCGACTCGGGTGCAGCACTGCTGATCCCTCAATCTAAATTAGATCCAGATAGTTTGGCAGAAACTCTGAAACAATTATTGGGCGACCGGGAGAGGCTAATGCAGATGGCACAAGCTGCCCGGAACCTGGCAAAACCAATGGCGACTATGGATGTTGCTGATATCTGTGAGGAGGTACGGCTTAAATGAGTCAACCAAACACCAGTCAGTTGCGACATGCAGCAGAAGCCATGGGACGTATGCGCCACATCCATTTCGTCGGGATTGGCGGTGCCGGCATGAGTGGTATTGCTGAAGTTATGCTCAATCTTGGTTATGACATATCTGGCTCAGATCAAAAAGCTGGGGCAGTGATCAAGCAGCTACAGAAGCAGGGCGCACAGATTGAGATTGGTCACCGGGCAGAAAATATCAAAGGTGCCGATGCGGTAGTTATCTCAAGTGCGGTCAAAGAGGACAACCCGGAGGTTCAGGCTGCACGTGCAGAGCGTATCCCGGTAGTGCCGCGCGCTGAGATGCTGGCAGAGCTGATGCGGTTTCGCTTCGGTATAGCCGTCGCAGGAACTCACGGCAAGACCACAACCACCAGTTTGGTTGCAAGCCTGCTGGCAGAAGGTGGACTAGATCCAACCTTTGTTATTGGCGGTCGGCTCAACAGTGCCGGTACTAATGCCAGGTTGGGCACGGGTGAATTTCTGGTAGCAGAGGCGGATGAGAGCGATGCCTCATTCCTGTACCTGCAGCCTACGATGGCGGTGGTGACAAATATAGATGCGGACCACATGACAACCTATGGCGGAGACTTTGATCGCCTGCGTCAGACCTTTATTGAGTTCCTACATCATCTCCCATTTTATGGTCAGGCTGTGCTCTGTATCGATGATGATGAGATTCGTGGGTTGCTTCCGCAACTAGCGCGACCGGTATCAACCTACGGGTTTAGTGAAGACGCGGACCTACGGGCTATAGATGTTAGACAGGAAGGTCTCAAGACTCACTTTTCCATACGTTTCTCTGGCGATGAGGAGATCTTGCCTGTGACCTTGAATATGCCAGGTCGACATAATGTTCTTAACTCTCTGGCGGCGATTGCAGTGGCTCGGGATCTTGGCGTGGATAACGACTCTATTGCACGAGCGTTAGAGAAATTCCAGGGGATCGGACGACGTTTTCAAGTGAACGAATGCCAAACCGCGAACGGTAAGGTGATGTTGGTGGATGACTACGGTCACCATCCTCGTGAGGTTGCGGCTACTATATCTGCAATTCGTGAGGGCTGGCCGGAGCGCAGATTGGTTCTAGCATTTCAACCTCATCGCTACACCAGAACACAAGAGCAGTTTGACGATTTTGCCCAGGTGCTGTCCCAGGCTGATGTGCTTGTGCTAACTGAGGTCTTTGCAGCCGGCGAGTCACCAATTGCCGGGGCTGACGGGCGTGCTCTAAGTCGAGCTATCAGAACCCGTGGACAGGTTGATCCCATATTTATCGATCCTGTTACTGACTTGTCGGAACTGTTGTCTGGCCTAGTTAGGGATGGCGACGTTGTAGCCATGATGGGTGCAGGTGATATTGGCGCTATGGCAGCCAAGATGCCAGAGCTTCTCTGCTGCAAAACTGGAGACGATGACTGAATTATGAGTGACGTTGCCTACAAGGGTGAGATGCTTCACGACGAGCCACTGGCCAGGTACACCACTTGGCGGGTGGGTGGTCCTGCGCGTCGTCTCTATCGCCCTGTAGACAGTGCTGATCTGGCATGTTTTCTCCAATCCATACCAGAGGATGAGCCACTGTTGTGGCTTGGTCTTGGAAGTAACCTTCTGGTTCGGGATGGAGGCTTTGACGGCACGGTAATCCTTACAAAGGGATTGCTGGATCAAATAGAACTTCTGGGTGATTTGAAAGTGCGTGCAGAAGCTGGAGTGTCCAGTGCCAAGCTGGCTCGTTTTATGGCTCATAACAACCTCTGTGGCGCGGAATTTTTGGCTGGGATACCGGGGACTCTCGGAGGGGCGCTTGCAATGAACGCAGGTGCCTTCGGTGGAGAGACTTGGGATTGGATAGAGCAGGTTGAAACTATTGATCGAAGTGGCCAAGTGCGTACACGCAGTGCGGATGATTTTGATGTCGGATACCGCAAGGTGAGCGGAGCCGAAGGCGAATGGTTTCTTTCTGCAACTTTGAAACTGAATTCAGGTGATGGCGAAGAGGCCATGAACGCAATCCAGAAGCTGCTGAATAAGCGTGCTTCAAGCCAACCGATCGGCCTGCCTAGTTGTGGCTCTGTGTTCCGCAACCCAGAGGGTGATTATGCCGCGCGTTTGATTGAATTAACAGGACTCAAGGGTAGCTGTATTGGTAAGGCCTGCGTGTCAGAGAAGCACGCAAATTTCATCATCAATACTGGTGGAGCTACGGCTGCAGATATTGAGCAACTGATGCGTATGGTTCAAGAACGGGTAGAGCAGGCCCATGGCGTACGCCTGGTATCTGAAGTGCACATCGTTGGGAAGGAGGCCGCATGACAATTCGAGCAGAACAGTTCGGAAAGGTAGCCGTCCTAATGGGCGGGTTATCTGCAGAGCGCGAGGTGTCACTGCGTAGTGGTCAGGCAGTACTTGAAGGTCTGTTGCGTAAAGGCATTGATGCCCATGGAATTGATGCTGGTAAAGATGTTTTACAGCAGTTGATGGATGGCGGTTACGACCGTGTATTTATCGTCCTGCATGGAAGAGGAGGCGAAGATGGTGTTATTCAAGGTGGATTAGAGATTCTAGATCTGCCTTATACCGGCAGTGGTGTGCAGGGCTCTGCTCTGGGAATGGATAAGTATCGTTGCAAATTGTTGTGGAGTGCTCTGTCACTGCCAACACCAGGATACTTGCTGGTCAAAGATGAAGCACAGTTGGATGCAGCCGTAGAACTTGGTTTCCCCTTGATGGTTAAGCCGGTGCATGAGGGTTCCAGCATTGGAATGGCAAAGGTGAATAACCGGGATGAATTGCAGGTCGCCTGGACTACTGCCAGAGAATATGACAGCCAGGTAATGGTTGAACGCTGGATAACTGGCCAGGAGTTTACTGCAACCATTCTGAATGATGAGGCGCTGCCGCTTATTCGACTGGAGACACCGCATACCTTCTACGACTACGAGGCTAAATACAGTTCAGACAGTACTAGCTATCACTGTCCATGTGGTCTCGATCAGGTAAAAGAGAAAGAGCTACAGGATTTGGCTCTTGAGGCATTTAGTGCCGTTGGTGCCAGTGGTTGGGGGCGAGTCGATATCATGATGGATGAAAAGATGCAGCCCTGGTTGATAGAGGTTAATACGGTTCCGGGAATGACGGATCACAGTCTGGTTCCAATGGCCGCGAAGCAACATGGATTGGATTTTGATGGACTGGTTTGGCAGATCCTTGCCACAACACTGGAGCATGCGTGATGACAAGAATGTCCGCTACCAGTAACCGTATTACAAAAGCTGCTGCCCAGCGTCGTGAGCAACAACGGCTTGCTGTGTTGTTGTGGCTGAAAGTGATGTTGGTGGCGATTGTTGTGGGTGGTGGTCTCTACTGGAGTGTTGTGACATTAACTGACCCCAAGTTGTTACCTCTGAAGGTGGTTCGTACCGATGGAAAATTCCGTTATATGGAGCGTCAAGATTTGGAACAGGCAGTGGCCAATCTCACCAGAGATGGATTCCTGACTGTGGACGTGGCGGCTATCAGAGATCGGGCGAAAAGTCTGCCTTGGGTTGATCGGGTTAGCGTAAGACGGGTCTGGCCAGACAGTCTGCAACTATGGGTAGAAGAACATGTGCCCCTGTCCAGATGGCGTGAAAAGGCAATGCTCAATGTGCGTGGTGAGGTGTTTTATCCGAAGGCTGGCGCAATACCCGCAGGCTTTCCTCTGCTCTCAGGTCCAGAAGGCAGTGAGAAGGAGCTTGCTAGATATTACATGGATATAAAGGTTCGTCTCAGTTCGTTGGGATTGAATGTTGAAAAAATAACAATGGATGAACGTCGGGCCTGGATCATGGAGTTGAATAATGGAGCTGTCATAAGGCTTGGCAGTAAAGATTTAGAGGACAGATTAGCGCGGTTTTACAGCATCTATCCACTATTGCAGGCGGATAAACGACAGCTGAAAGAAGTAGATATGCGCTACACCAACGGCTTTGCCGTTACCTGGAAAAGCATCGCCCCCACAGCCGGGTTGGGGCCAAAAATCAAGACTCTGAGAGGATTGGTGTAATGACCAAAAAGGTGGAGAAAAATCTTATTGTAGGCCTGGACATCGGGACCTCAAAAGTTGTTGCCATTGTTGGCGAGATAAAACAGGGAAGAGAGATCGAGATTATCGGGATCGGATCCCACCCATCCCGCGGCCTGAAAAAAGGTGTGGTGGTAAATATCGAGTCTACCGTCCAATCAATTCAGCGTGCCGTGGAAGAGGCCGAGCTGATGGCAGGTTGTGAGATCCACTCGGTACATGCAGGAATTGCAGGCAGCCATATACGCAGTCTCAACTCACACGGCATCGTGGCGATCAAGGATCACGAGGTCGCCTACGGGGATGTGGAGCGTGTGATAGACGCCGCCCGGGCAGTTGCCATACCGGCGGATCAGAAGATTCTGCATATCCTGCCGCAAGAATTCATTATTGATGAACAAGAAGGGATCAAAGAGCCGATAGGTATGTCCGGAGTGCGTCTGGAAGCGCGGGTACACATGGTTACCGGAGCGGTCAGTGCAGCTCAGAATATCGTGAAGTGCGTACGCCGCTGCGGATTGGATGTGGATGACCTGATTCTGGAGCAGCTCAGTTCCAGCTATGCAGTCTTAAGCGATGACGAAAAAGAACTAGGAGTATGCCTGGTAGATATCGGTGGCGGCACAACAGATATAGCCATCTTTACCGATGGATCAATCCGACACACAGCAGTAATTCCGATAGCCGGCGATCAGGTAACCAACGACATTGCCGTGGCACTGCGCACACCAACCCAACACGCTGAAGACATCAAGGTGAAATATGCCTGTGCTCTTACTCAACTAGCCGCAGATGATGAAACCATCGAGGTACCGAGTATCGGTGATCGTCCATCCAGACGCCTGTCGCGCCAAACTCTGGCTGAGGTGGTAGAGCCGCGTTACGAAGAGCTTCTTACCTTGGTTCAGGCAGAACTAAGACGCAGTGGGTTCGAAGACCTAATCCCTGGTGGTGTGGTTCTTACCGGTGGTAGCTCAAAGATGGAAGGGCTGATTGACCTAGCGGAAGAGGTGTTCCACATGCCGGTACGGCTGGGAGTTCCACAATACATAACAGGCTTGGTGGATGTGGTGCGTAATCCAATATATGCCACTGGCGTAGGTTTGCTTTTGTTCGGTTCCAGCAACCGGGCAACACAGATGAGGGATCTGCCGAATGGTCCCGGAATTAATGATATTTGGAGCCGGATGCGAAGCTGGTTCCAGGGTAATTTTTAAATGATTTTTCTTATTTCTATATTCAAGTTGCCTGGGTCTTTGACCTGCTTGAGAGGAGGGTGAGTAATGTTTGAACTAATGGATGCACATTGTCAAAACGCAGTAATCAAGGTTGTTGGCGTTGGTGGTGGTGGCGGCAATGCCGTGAACCATATGGTCGATGCCAATATCGAAGGTGTTGACTTTATATGTGCCAACACAGATGCCCAGGCATTGAATAACAGTAGAGTGAGGACGCTGTTACAGCTTGGCTCAAATATCACCAAGGGTCTGGGCGCTGGAACCAATCCGGACATTGGCCGCGGCGCAGCTTTGGAAGACCGTGACCGGATACAAGAGGCACTTGAAGGTGCGGATATGGTATTTATAACCGCAGGTCTTGGTGGTGGAACCGGAACAGGTGCGGGTCCGATTGTGGCTGAAGTAGCTAGGGATATGGGGGTGCTGACGGTAGCGGTGGTTACCAAGCCATTTGCTTTTGAGGGCAGCAAGCGCATGCAGGTTGCAGAAGCTGGAGTATCGGAGCTGTCTAAGTATGTTGACTCTCTTATCACTATCCCGAATGAAAAACTGTTGGCAGTGTTAGGGAAAGAGATAAGCCTGCTCAATGCATTCAAGTCGGCTAACGACATATTGCTTGGTGCGGTGCAGGGTATCGCTGAGCTTATTACTCGTCCCGGACTGATTAACGTCGACTTTGCTGATGTGCGCACTGTAATGTCAGAGATGGGCGTGGCCATGATGGGATCCGGTTGTGCCAAAGGTGAAGATCGGGCACGTCAGGCAGCGGAAGAGGCAATTCATAGCCCATTACTTGAAGATGTTAATCTCTCTGGAGCTCGCGGCATTCTGGTGAATATAACTGCTGGACTGGATCTCTCGATTGGTGAATTTGATGAGGTTGGTAATACCGTCAAAGAGGTTGCTTGTGATGATGCGACCGTTGTGGTTGGCACCGTTATTGATCCAGATATGGAAGGCGAGCTGCGAGTAACCGTTGTAGCCACAGGTCTGGGCGAGATGTCAGTCAGATCCAAGGCCCCTGAGGTCAAGAAACAAGAAGAGGTGGTTTTGCGTCCAGTGCCGTCAGAAGAAGATGTCTTTGCCAGACCTGATTACAGCTCTATGGATCGTCCAACGGTCATACGCAAGGACCCTAAAATGGCGAAATCCTACGTGGAGTCAGCGCGAGAGAAGGAGATGGAATATCTGGATATACCAGCTTTTTTGCGCAGACAGGCAGATTGATGAGGTGAACCAGGGAAAACCAAGGTATCCTATGCCTAGTTGGTTTAGTATTTAACACTGCCTGTGACAATATGCTTTTGTCATAGTTGCTGCTTATGCTACTATAGCAACCGTTTTTTTGGGGATTATGGGTGGAGTAAGTAAGTAATATGATCAAGCAGCGTACGTTGAAGAATGTGATCCGTGCCACTGGTGTGGGTCTGCATACTGGCGACAAGGTGTATCTCACCCTGAGGCCAGCCGCCCCCAACACAGGTATTGTATTTAGGCGTGTTGATCTGGATGAGCCGATTGAGATAAAGGCGTGTCCTGAAAATGTAGGTGATACCCAGCTCTCCACAACCCTGGAAAAAGATGGCGTCAAGATATCTACAGTGGAGCATCTGCTCTCAGCGTGTGCTGGCCTCGGTATAGATAATGCCTACGTTGATGTAAGCGCCGCCGAGGTTCCGATCATGGATGGAAGTGCGGGACCATTCGTATTTCTGATCCAGTCTGCTGGCATAGAAGAGCAGAATGCTGCTAAGCGTTTTATTCGCATAAAGCGCGAGGTTGTGGTGGAAGAAGGCAACAAGAGTGCCGCATTCAAGCCTTTTGACGGCTTTAAAGTCTCTTTCGCTATTGACTTCGACCATCCAGTATTCACCGAGCGCACCAGATTTGCTTCAGTTGATTTTTCCTCTACATCCTTCGTAAAAGAGGTCAGTAGAGCTAGAACCTTCGGCTTTCTGCGTGATATTGAGATGCTGCGTGAGCGTCAGCTTGCCCTGGGTGGCAGCATGGATAACGCGATCGTAGTGGACGATTTCAGAGTGCTGAACGAGGATGGTCTGCGCTATGAAGATGAGTTTGTAAAACATAAGATCCTGGACGCAATAGGTGACCTCTACCTTCTCGGCCATAGTCTGGTTGGATCTTTCATCGGAAACAGATCAGGACATGCTCTGAACAATAAGCTACTGAAGACTCTCATGGCAGATAAGAGTGCCTGGGAAGAAGTTACCTTTGAAGAAGGTAGTGATGAGCCTATTTCTTACCTGAAACCAATCCCCATTTCCTGAGTTTGCAAGGCATATGGCTGGCAGATTCGTTCGCCATAACCTGTTGTGGATGAGATTATTTCTGATTCTTTCGATGCAAACTTAATCGTCTAAGTGCCGCCTGAAGATCAGGGTCTTGTGTATGATCGGCAACTCGCTGAAGAAAATCAGCGTTTTCAGTGGACAGAAATTGAGCTGTTCTTTCTTTAGATCCGGTTTTTCCTCCCCTGTTATCCAGCACTACTTTTACTGATATCTTATTGATACCTAAGTTGTTATGTCTAAGTTTCGTGATTAGTTCGCTGGAGAAATAGCGTAGGCGACTGGCCCAGGCCGATGAGTCTGCGTAAAGAATTAACTGATTAGGTTTGGCCACAAGGCCCAGGCAGTGGTCACTTAACTGGGTTGGAAGCAGCTTCTTCACCTGTCCAAGGGAAGCCTGGTTTTGTTGCATCTGCGCCCGAATTGTGGCAAATTTGGACTCGGTTTGCAGGTAGCTTTTTAGGGGTTTGAGTTTGCCGGTCATGGAGGGGCGGTTACGGGTTCGGTACCAAGTATATCCTGAAAGAAAATATAAATATAACTAGATGAAGATATTACTCCTGTCCGATAGGCACCACAAATCTGGATCTATATCCATTTCTCCTTGGCTTCTGGCCGGGGCTCTACTTCTTGCCATAGCAGGCGCTTCAATGACCTCATCCTGGATGGGGTATAACATTGGGCATGATCACGGCATGGAGCAAGAGAAACAACACTCACATCTAGCGTCCGTTTCTGGAGCTGCCCTTCAGTCCAGCATTGAACAGCAACGGCATGAGTGGGAAGAATCCCAAAGAAGAACACGTGAACACCTGAATGTGCTGGCTCTTAAACTGGGGCAGCTACAGTCACACATCGTGCGACTTAATGCTTTAGGTGAGCGCCTTACCGAGATGGGTAAGCTGGATTCAGAGGAATTTGATTTCAGGGAAATCCCTGCTCGTGGTGGCGCGGATTCCAGAGGTACGGATAAGTATGCAGAGTTGTCAGAACTCGTAGAGGAAATGGAAACCCTGTCGCGAACCATAGAAGATCGCGAGATAAAACTTAACATGCTCGAAGAATTGATCATGAATAGCGATCTACAGAAAGAGGTTCGTCCCTCCGGCCACCCGGTCAAGAGAGGATGGATATCGTCAAAGTATGGTGAAAGGCACGACCCTTTTACTGGCAAAAAGACGTTCCATGATGGTGTGGATATCGCCGGTAAAGCAGGTGAAAAGGTGGTAGCGGTCGGTTCCGGTATCGTCACTTTTTCCGGCACCAAGACTGGATACGGAAAAGTTGTCAAAATCCACCACGGTAATGGTTTTGTCACCATCTATGGTCATAATAGCAAGCTCACGGTCAAGGTTGGAGACTATGTAACCAAGGGGCAGCAGATCGCCGAAGTTGGATCAACCGGGCGCTCTACAGGCCCACATCTGCATTTTGAAGTTCAGCTTAACGGTAAGACTGTAGATCCTACGAAGTATCTGCAAGCGTCAAGGTGATATGTCCAAATCGATCCAGAACAGATCGCTCTACATTCCAGTGCTTCCAAACAAAAACTACATAATCTGGTTGTAATTGCAGATTATGGCTCCATTTTACCTACACAATAAAAAATCCAGTTAATGTTCGCGGTAGCCGTGAAGACAGGCTAAGAGGTTCTTTTTTACCTGCCACCTGGCCCTGTTTTGCGGTATCATTCCGTGTTTTATTATTCCAGACGGAACCTAACTTTCATGCTCACGAAAACATTCAGTAAGATCTTTGGTAGCCGCAATGAAAGGCTGATCAAGCGCATGTCGCAGGTAGTGGCAAAGATCAACGAACAAGAACCTGCTATCCAGGCACTTTCTGATGAGGAGTTAAAGGGTAAAACTGCGGAACTACGTAGTCGTTTGGAGAATGGAGAGGCACTGGATGATCTGCTGGTCGAGGCGTTTGCCACTGTTCGTGAGGCTGGTGTTCGTACTTTGGGGATGCGCCACTTCGATGTGCAGATGATTGGTGGCATGGTCTTGAATCAAGGAAAGATTGCCGAGATGCGTACCGGCGAGGGCAAAACCCTGGTAGCGACTCTTGCAGTTTACCTGAACGCATTGCCTGGAAAGGGCGTTCATGTAGTCACGGTAAATGACTACCTGGCCCGTCGAGATGCTGCCTGGATGGGAAAGATCTACGATTTTCTTGGACTCACCGTAGGTGTGATCAACTCTTCAGGTGGAGGCGGGTCTGACGACTCATCCTACAAATATTACCCGTCTGTAGAAGCTAGCTCCGGTAATTATCCTAATCTGGCCAAGGTAAGTCGTCAGGAGGCCTATGCCTGTGATATCACATACGGAACCAACAATGAGTTCGGTTTTGATTATCTGCGGGACAATATGGCCTTCAGTTCTGATCAACGTGTACAAAGAAGCAGGCATTTTGCTGTAGTAGACGAGGTTGACTCCATCCTTATCGACGAAGCGC
>RRYU01000004.1_pt1 | contig 55936 bp, 52 predicted proteins | sample 2162651 | NCBI WGS metagenome assembly RRYU01 (sample SAMN10267283, study PRJNA491782) | microbial mat metagenome | isolation source: biomat in the production well | place: Japan: Minami-Kanto gas field, natural gas well KTG3 | collected 2017-06
GTCGGTACCGCGGTTATCAGTGCGAGCACGAGCGGTTTCAGCCAGAGCGCGCTGATCAGCATCACCTCGGCTGCGGCGGACAGCCTCACTTTAACCATCGCCAATCAGGATCTAACGACCAACGGCAGTACGGCCATTACCGTGTCGGTTAAGGATGGCAGCAACAACCCGGTGAGTGGTGAGGCCGTCAATCTGAGCGTGCTCAACACCCCGTTCTTCGGCAGTTTGTCGGCGACGACCGTTACCACAGACGTCAACGGCACGGCCGTGGTGATCTATACAGCGGGTGAGACGGGCGGGGAGGACACAATCAAGGCGTGGTTGAACAGCAACGCCGACAAAGCAAAGACCGATACGATTACAGTCACGAGCGAAGCGGTCCAGGTCGGTAGTTTGGCCCTGAGCACGGCGAACAGCAGTGTGGTTGTTGGCAGCGAAACACCCATATCGGTCCGTGCCACGGTTCTGGATACCAATGGCCAGCCGATGGAAGGCGAGACTGTCGATTTTTCAGGGTTGCTCGGTACGTTTACCGGTGATCTTGTTCTGACGAGTGCTGCCACCAACAGTGAGGGTGTTGCCGAAGTGTTCTGGACTCCAGGTGATGTGACCGGTACCGCGATTATCGGTGCGAGCACCAGCGGTTTCAGCCAGAGCGCGCTGATCAGTGTCACCTCGGCTGCTGCGGACAGCGTCACATTGAGCAGTGCGACGGTCAGTCTGGCACCGAATGGCAGCACGGCTGTCAGCGTGCTGGTGGAAGATGCCGCGGGCAACCCTGTGAGCGGCGAAGTGGTACTTCTCAATCGTTCCGGTGACGCTGACGGCAGCCTTTCCGCAATCAGTGCGACGAGCGATGTCAATGGCCAGGCGGTGGTCATCTACAGCGCCGGTGTTACGATAGGGACGGATACGATCACGGCGCGTTTGCTCAGCAACAGTTCGATAGATGATACTCTGGACATCACGATATCGAGTGGTAACGCCCAGGTGGGCGGTTTGGCTCTGACCACCGCGAACAGCAGCGTGGTCGTCAATAGCGGCGCCGTCGCAATCCGTGCAACGGTCACGGACACCGGCGGTCAGCCTCTGCCTGGAATAGATGTTGACTTCAGCAGTTCACTCGGGACTCTGGCGGCTACGGCTATCACCGATGAAAATGGTATTGCCGAAGTCACCTGGACGCCGGGCGCTCAGATCGGCACCGCCGTGATCAATGCGAGTACCGGCGGCTTCAACCAGAGTGTCTTGATCAGCATTACGCCGGATACCACAACGGCCTCACTAACCCTGAGTTCAACGGCCACCAGTCTCTACGCCGGTGAAAGCCTCGAACTGCTCGCCCAGCTGACTGACGGAGACGACAATCCGATTGCTGGTGAGTCCCTTAACTTCGACTTGCCGGGCGACACCTCCGGCGGCAGCTTCTCGAGCCTGACTCTTGTAACGGATGTGAACGGTCGCGCCAGGGTCACTTATACGGCAGGCACCAACCTGGCCGCGGATCTCAACCTGAATGCACGCGTCGTTTGGCCGCAGGACACCTCCATCGAAGCGTCAACCCCGGTGACTTTACGTGCCAACCCCTTACAGAGTGTCTCTCTGAGTGCAGCTCAGACCACGCTGATCGCCGATGGCAGCAGTTCTGTCCTGTTAACGGCAACCTTGCTGGATCGTTCCGGCAATCTGGTTGACGGGCAGAGTTGTGACTTTACGACGACCGCCGGGAGCTTGCTGCCCGCTACCGGGGATACCGCCGATGGTATCGTGACGACGCAATTGACCAGCACCACCAATCTGGGGACTGCGTCCGTGACGGTGGTCTGTGGCAATCTGGTTGACCGGGCCGCCGTGAACTTCATCAACGGTCCGGCAGACAAGGTCGTCCTGAGCCTTTCCCCGGAAACGGTTTTGGCCGGCGGCCAGGTTGATCTTTTGGCGGTCGTGACCGATGCCTATGATCATGCGGTCGCCGATGAGACCGTGGAATTTTTCCTGACGGCATCAGACAGCGGCGGCGCCCTGGTCGAGTTGACCGCGGTCACCGACAGCAACGGACGGGCCAGGACGACTTACCAGGCGGGCTCGAATCCGGGAACGGACGTTTTGTCTGCGGTGCTTGTGAACGGTGAGGAAGCCGTTGCCGACTTGACGGTTGTCAATGACGGGCAGACTGTCTACCCCGGTGAATTGACCCTGACCGCTCTGGCGAATTCAATTATCGCCGATGAGACATCCGATGTTCTGCTGAGGGTTACCTTAAAGGATAAGGACGACAACCCGATCCCGGGGGCGGAGGTTGTTCTGTTCACCTATCACGGCGTGCTCTCCGACCAGTTGGGCACGACAGGACAAACCCTCACCGTAACGACTGATGCCGATGGCTATGCCGATGCCCTCCTGTATAGTTCCTATCTGGTGGTCGATACAATTGTTCAGGCCACCTATGCGGGTTTGAATGCGGTCACGACAGTCAGCTTCATCCCGGGACCACCTGATGCTGTCACTTCAAGTATCAGCGCAAATCCGCAAACTCTGCTGGCTGACGGGGTCAGCACAACCCAGGTCACCGTGAGCTTGTTTGACAGCTACGGCCACCCGGTGGCTGATGACACAGAGGTGACTCTCTATACGACAGCGGGAACCCTCTCTACAGGGAACGCCACAACCATCAATGGCCAGGCGGTTTTCACCCTGACTGCGCCACTCACCGAGCAAACGGCAACCTTGACCGTTGCCGGGATCCCCGGGCTTTCTGGCGAAGTTGTGTTTGGCCAACCGGGGCAGGTGGTCACTAACCGGCCGGCAAATGTGCAGTTTGAAGTTGACAACCCGGAGATATCCGTCGCCGGCGTCGGCCAGCAGGACGTTGCGACCATCGTCATCACTGTCAACGATCTGTACGGCAACCCGATCAGCGAATCGGATTATCCTGCCCCGACGAATAATCTCCGGGTCAGCTTTATCACTAATCCCTCCGGGGGTGAAACTCTGGCGGGTTTTGACGTCGATGACATTTACGTGACGGGGGATTCTATAGAGATCGCGACCAATGATGGTCTGGCCTCTGTGCAGGTTCTCTCTGGAACTCTGTCCGGCATTGTGGAAATCAAGGTTGAGGCCCTGTTGGACGAGAATGGCGATCCTCTTGCCCCGGCACTGGTCGCCGTCTCTCCGCGCATCTCGATCGCCTCCGGACCGCCGCATGCGATCAGCCTGATCCTGGGTGACAAGAGCCTTGCGGAGATCCCGCAGGCCGGTTCGGGGATTTATCAATTGACTTATCTCGCCTCGGTCGCCGACCGCTATGGCAACCCGGTCCCCGACGGCACCCTGCTCAACCTGGTGTTGATGGACACGGCTATCTCAGCGGGGTTTGTTAACTCGACGACGGGCCAGACTCTCACCACTCTGGCGGGAGCGAATTTCCTGACGGATTTTGAATTCGTCAACGGGGCGATGCGTTACATCGAAGCGAACGACCTGGTCATGATCCCCGCAGCAAGCGCTAAGGACAAGATCCGTAATGTCCAGCAGGTTGTTAACGCCAGCAGTCTCCGTGTGACCAAACCGTATGCCTTGAATAACAACGGTAAGGACTATGCGGTCGGTGCCGCCCTGACCGGTGCCTTCGTAACCGGAGTGGTGCAGGGTGAGGTGGCCAATGGTACGCTGGAGACTCAGGGTGGCTTGGGCACCATGTACCTGACCTACCCTGTTGACCAGATTTTAAGAGGGGCCTGGGTCGGCGTACGGGCCAGCGACGACACGGCCAGCTTGATCGAGCCTACGGGGTTTGCCGCCCAGCGGCCTGTCGAAGTGACCTCATTCGTGGAGGAGGTCTCGCTGGCGGCGGCCGGTGATGACTATGATATCGTCTTGACCGTCACGGATGCCGGCAATTACCGACTGAATGGGGCTCCCGTCGTGGCCCAGGTTTATGTGACGGAAGGCAGTCCAGACGTAACTGCCACTGGTGGATACACTAACGCTTCCGGTGAGTTTACCTCGACAATCACTCTGGTGAGCGGTGCCTCGGGTGACGAAGCGATCGTGGTCTACAGCTCTCTGCAAGGAACCTTTGAGGTCAAAGTGACAGTTCCATGATGTAGCCAGGCAAATAAAGGGCCTCCTCTGATGGCCCCAGGTTCGCTGACAACCCCCGCCCCTCCGGATGCGGGGGTTGTCTTTACTGACCCCAGCTGTTTTCCTTTGGTGTTGTCCGGCTGCCCGCCGCCGATTACCAGCTGGAGCCATCTCCCCGCGGCTATGCGGCCGGCTCTGGTAGTTCGCCCCGAAATGCCTTATGCTGTAAGAAAAACCCGAACGGACAGTTGTGTCCCCTGGATAGCCAAATGAACCAACCCCCGCTGGATTCCAAAAATGACCCTGCTTGCCCGTATCAACCCGTAGCGCGCCCGGTGCCGGCCAAAAAGGGCATCCTGCGCCGCTTCGGGCCGGTCGGTTTGCTGTTGTTATTTCTCTTCAGCAAGCTGAAATACCTGGGCGTGATCCTGCAGATCGGCAAATTCAAAACATTCATCACCATGCTGATCAGCATCTGGGCCTATGCCATGTTCTGGGGCTGGCCGTTTGCGGTCGGTTTTGTCGGGCTGCTGTTCGTGCACGAGATGGGCCATGTGATTGCGCTGCGCATGATGGGCATCAAGGCGACGGCGCCGATGTTCATCCCCTTCATGGGGGCCTTTATCGGCATGAAGCAGATGCCGCAAAATGCCTATGCCGAGGCGGTCATGGCCTATGGCGGGCCGCTGCTCGGCACCTTGGGCGCGATCGGCTGTGCCGGGGCCGGGTTCTTGACCGGCAATCCTTTCTGGTATGCGCTGGCGATGACCGGGTTTCTGCTCAACCTGTTCAACCTGCTGCCGATCTCGCCCCTCGACGGCGGACGGATCATCGGCGTGCTCAGCCCCAGGCTGTGGGTCGTCGGGCTGGCCGGGGCGATCATCCTGTTCTATCTGACCTGGTCACCGATAATCGCCCTGGTGATCATTCTGGGCAGCCTGCAGATTTACAGCGCAAGCAAGCGTTCTGCGGCGGAAAAGGCCCGCTACTATACAGTAAGTCCCGGCCGGCGAATTGGCATGGGGCTGGCTTTTCTGGCCCTGCTGGCGGTGACCTCTTTCGGCATGCTGGCGATGCAGATTCCTCTTGATGAATTCCAAAGATCCGGCCTTTCGGGGCCGGATCGGTCACAAACTGGTGAGCCGCAGGTGCGGATTCGCGAGTTCTGAACCTGAACAGTACTCTTCGCCATAACGCCGGAAACCTCAGCCTCCAGACTTTTCGTTCCACCTCCTCGCCCCGCAATCCACAGCGTTATTATCGCGTCCGACCATCCCGAATCCCCGCCGGGGCAATCGTCCTTGTCAACATTTTGGACAACGCCTGGACCTCATCGCCTGCAAAAGGATCCCCTGCCGACCGCAAGCCTGTCTAGCTGAGGGTGTCATGCAGGCCTCCCTGACGGGACACGGACGAGAAACCGTTGAGGATTTGCACCCGACGTCCAGGATTCTGGACAGTTCGTTTGCAGCAGTTACAATTTATAGCAAAATCTGACGGCATCATGCCTGTATCGCAGGTTATCGTTCGCGCGGCGGAAAGGATGACTGGATGACTGGAAGCACGCCTCGGCGAAAGGTTTTTTTGCGGCGCCTGGTGGTTGGCCTGCTGGTCTGGTGGGCTCTGGCCGGTGGCCATCCTGTCTCATGGGCGGTGGGCGCAATGGCGATTGTCCTGGTGTTGCTGGTCGCAACGGGCTTGCCGCAGCCGGCTGCGTGGCGCATGAGCCTGCGGGGTGCAACAGGCTTTCTCCCCTATTTTGGCCTGGCGTCACTGCGGGGCGGGATTGACGTTGCACGCCTGGCCTTTTCTCCCGGCCGCCCTCTTGACCCCAAGCTTATTAGTTATCCCCTGAGCCTGCCGCCTGGCCCGGCCCGCACTTTTCTGCTCAACTGTGTCAGTCTGCTGCCCGGAACGCTTTCCGCGGATTTGCTGGGCCATTCATTGATTGTCCATGTTCTGGACCATAAACGTGATCCGCAAATCGCAAGACTGGAACATCACGTCGCTGCCCTTTTTCACCTGTCACCGGGAGGCAAGGCATGACTGAACTCTACCTGGGCATGGCGGTTTTGCTGTTAACCACCATCGTGATTGGCCTGCTGCGCATTCTGCGCGGACCGACGGCGGCCGACCGGATGCTGGCAGCGCAACTGTTCGGCACGACCACCGTGGCGATCCTGCTGTTGCTGGGGGAGGCCACAAATGATCAGGCCTTGTGGGATATTGCCCTGGTTTTCGCGCTTTTAACCGCAGTCGCGGCCATCGCCTTTGTTCGCCGGGAGCGTGACCTGCAGCCTGAACATCCGGAGGATGCCGATGTTTCTGCGTGATGCGCTCACCTGTCTGCTGCTATTCGCAGCAGCGATCTTTTTTCTGGCCGGAGTTGTCGGCCTGCTGCGCTTCCCTGATGTTTTCTGTCGCCTGCACGCTCTGACCAAAGCGGATAACCTGGGCCTCGGCCTGGTCACCCTCGCCCTGATCATTCAGGCCGATTCCTGGCACGCTGTCGCCCGGTTGCTGTTGACCTGGTTGCTGGTCCTGCTCTCCGGGGCAACGGCCGCCCACCTGATTGCTGGCAGGGCCCTGCGGCAGGGCCAGTCTCCCTGGAGGAAACTATGATTCCTCTCGGCGGTCTCTTCGATCTGATCCTGGCGGGCACGTTGGTCTGGCTGGCCTGGCGGCTGCTGGCGACTTCAGACATGTTCAAGGCGGTGGTCCTGTTTATTACTTTCGGTCTGCTCATGGCCTTGGCCTGGGTCCGCCTCAATGCCCCCGATCTCGCTCTGGCCGAAGCCGTGATCGGTGCCGGGATCACCGGTGTCCTGCTGCTGACAGTTCTCTCCCATCTTGAGTCCGACAAACTCGCCAGGCAGAAGCAGGCCAGGCTCGGCCATCGTTCTGGCAGGCTGATTTTGCCACTGCTTGCGATCCTGCCGGCGGCTCTCATTCTCCTGTGGCTTTCATCTCCCCTGGCGAGGACCAGTGGCCGAATGGCGGCTCGGGTGATGGGGCTGCTCGACCAAAGCGGTACCAACCATCCGGTCACTGCGGTGCTGCTCAATATGCGTGCCTACGACACCTTGCTGGAAACGGCCGTCCTGTTGCTGGCTGTGGTGGCGATCTGGTCTTTCTGCCCGGCGCGGAAAATCTTCTCCGCTGAGCCGGTCTTGCCGGCCCAGCAGGGCTTGCTGCGCATCCTGCTGCCGGTAATTGTCATGACCGCCCTGTATCTGTTGTGGCGGGGCAGCCATGCGCCCGGCGGGGCTTTTCAAGCTGCAGCTCTACTGGCGACCGGCCTGCTCTTGGCACTGATGTCGGGACTGGCTCTCCCCGACGCCTTGAGCCGCATGCCCCAGCGGTTGTTGCTGGCGGCAGGCTTCATAATCTTTCTGGCCGTGGCAGGTGTGACCTTGATTGCCCGGGGAACTTTGCTGGATTATCCAGAAACCGGCACGGCTGGACCGCTTTTTTTAATTGAAACGGCCCTGACTCTTAGCATTGGCGGACTGTTGGCGGCGGCGGTCGTCGGCGGCCGTCCACCGGGCGGCAGCGTCGAATTTCCGCCCCGGCAGAGATCCTCTTGCGGTGAGGCAGAAAAATGATTTTCGCGTCGTGGTATGCTGTTGCCGGTATCCTGTTGTTTTTTATCGGTCTGTATGCATTGTTTTTCCGGCGCCTGCTGTTGAGCAAAATTCTGGCCGCCAATATCATGGGCAGCGGCGTCTTCCTGATCTTCATCAGCCTCGCTGAGCGCCCCGGCCAGGCTACCGATCCGGTGCCTCAGGCTATGGTTCTGACCGGCATTGTGGTGTCTCTGTGTTTTACCGCAGTGGCGGTTGCGCTTGCGATCAGGCTTGTAGAACTCGGCCAGGAGCCCAACTCCTCAAGACAGAGGGAGGGTGCGTTTGAGTGATTTCATGCTCGCCCAGCCCTGGTTTGTCTGGCTGATCCTGCTCCCGGCAGCCGGCGCGACCGCAGCCTTCGTCTTTCCGCGCCGCGCCGCTTCGCTCGGTTTTTGCTGTGCCTTGCTGCTGCTGGTGGTTACGGCGATCGCCGTTTTCCAGGGAGTCGCTGCCGGGGGACTGAGCCAGGCCGTTGGCCACTGGCCGGCGCCGCTCGGCATTGTTCTGCGCGCCGACGGCCTCGCCTTGATCATGTTGGCCACCACTGCCGGCGTCGGCTTTATTATCAGCTGTTATGCTCTGGGCTATTTCCCATCCCAAAGGCATGGGCCAATCCGCACTCGCTATTACTGGCCGTTGTGGCTGTTCCTCTGGGCCGGGTGTAATGCCCTTTATCTGTCCGCCGACCTGTTCAATATTTATGTTGCACTTGAAATCGTGACCCTGGCAGCGGTTGCCTTGACCGCTCTCGAAGGTGGCCGCTCAGCAGTGCGCGCCGCCCTGCGCTATCTGCTGACCGGCCTGATCGGCTCCCTCACCTATCTGGTCGGGGTTGCGCTGCTTTATGCCGGCTGGGGCACGGTCGATTTGGCCTTGCTCGGCCAGACGCTGACCGAGGGGCCTCTCAGCCGCACGGCAATGGCCTTGATGATCTGCGGCCTGCTATTGAAGTGTGCCCTGTTCCCTCTGCATTTCTGGTTGCCGCAGGCGCATGCCAAAGCTCCTGCGCCGGTCAGTGCGATTCTTTCAGCTCTGGTAATCAAGACCGCTTATGTCGTCCTGCTGCGCCTCTGGTTCGAGGTTTTTGCTGGTTTCGAGCGAGTCACCACCGCTCATCTGCTCGGTGCCCTGGGGGCAGCCGCGATCGTCTGGGGCTCTCTCATGGCCCTCCGCCAGGAGCGGCTCAAATTACTCGTCGCCTATTCGACCGTGGCTCAGATCGGCTATCTGTTCCTGGTTTTTCCGCTGGCCCGGACCGAGACTGCAGTGACTGTCTGGAGCGCCGCGGCCCTGTTCATGGTGGCCCATGCCTGCGGCAAAGCGGCGATGTTCCTGGTGGCGGGAACCATCCAACACATCGCCGGCCATGACCGCATCTCACAGATGGCCGGAGCCGGCGGGCCCATCGGGGTACTGGCGGTGATTTTCGCCCTGGCTTCGGTCACCATTATCGGGCTTCCTCCCAGCGGTGGCTTTTTTGCCAAGTGGCTGCTGATGAATGCGGCCCTGACGACCGGTCAGTGGTGGTATCTTCCTGTGATTCTGGCCGGCAGTCTGCTTGCCGCAGCCTACATTGCGCGGGTTCTCAGCTGGGCCTTTTTCGATGTCCGGCGCAATGCCTACCCGACAAGCCGCCGGATCATGAGGTGGCCTCCGCTGGCCCTGTGTCTGGTCGCGCTGCTGCTCGGCCTGGTCGCTTATGAACCGGTGCGGGTCGCTTTGATCGGAGCGCCGGTCGCCGGAGAGGTTCTGGTGGAGCACAGACCATGAGCGGGACGCTCCTGTTGCTGGCCATTCTTGCCAGCTCCCTGGTCCCGGGGCTGATCATTTTTACTTTGCCGGAGCGCGCCCTGCGCCTGCGGACCACCTGTAACCTGACCGGGGTTCTCAGTAAGCTGGTCCTGGTGGGGGTTCTGTTTCAGTGGGTCTATCATGGAAACCTGCCTGAGGCACGCATGCAGATTCTGCCAGGTATGCAACTGGTGCTGCATGCGGACTCTTTGTCACTGCTATTTCTCGCCCTTTCTGCGGGTCTCTGGCTGCTGACCACCATTTATGCCATCGGCTACCTGGAGGGTTCTCCTCATCGCAGCCGGTTTTTCGGATTTTTCAGCCTTTGCATCTGTGCCACCACAGGCATTGCGCTGGCCGGCGACCTGGTGACATTCATCATCTTCTATGAATTGCTGACCCTTTCAACCTACCCGTTGGTGGTGCATCGCGGGACCCCCGAAGCTCTGCATGCCGGTCGCATTTACCTGACATACACCCTCACCGGCGGGGCACTGCTGTTCCTTGCTACCGTCTGGCTGAGAACTCTGGCCGGGCCGCTTGATTTCAGCGCTGGCGGAATTCTGGCCGCCCTTGATCCTGCCCTGCATCCTGTGCTGAGTGTCATTTTTCTGTTACTGATGGCCTCCCTCGGTGTCAAGGCGGCGCTGGTTCCCCTGCATTCCTGGCTGCCGACGGCCATGGTGGCCCCGGCTCCGGTCAGCGCCCTGCTGCATGCCGTAGCCGTGGTCAAGGCGGGTGCTTTCGGCATTATCCGCATCGTCCATGGTGTTTATGGGGTTGAGTTCTGCAATGCTCTTGGTTTGTTGCAGCCGGTGGTGCTGCTGGCCGTGTTCACCAGCATCTATGGTTCATTACAGGCGTTGCGACAGGAGGATTTAAAGCGCCGGCTGGCCTTCTCAACCGTCAGCCAGGTCTCCTACATCATTCTCGGGATTGCTCTCGGCGGCCCCGTGGCGGCGATCGGCGGTCTGGTTCATCTGGTTCACCAGGGCCTGATGAAGATCACCCTGTTCTTCTGCGCCGGCAATCTGGCGGAAACGTTGCAGATTCACAAAATCAGCGACATGGCCGGCGTCGGCCGCCGCATGCCCTGGACCATGAGCGCCTTTACCCTGTGTGCCCTCGGCATGATCGGCCTGCCGCCGCTGGTCGGGTTTGTCAGCAAATGGTATCTCGGCTTCGGCGCGCTGGAGTCCGGGCAGAACTGGATCGTGGTTTTTCTGGTGGTCAGCACCCTGCTCAATGCCGGTTACTTTCTCCCTCTCATCTACCGAACCTGGTTTATGGCGCCGCAGGGCAGTGGGGGGAGCGACTGGCCTGAGAAGACCGGCTTGGAGACCGACTGGACCCTGCTGTATCCACCGTTGATTACCGCGGCCCTGGTTCTGCTGCTGGGACTCTGGGCGCAGGCTCCCTTCAGCCCGCTCTACTGGGTCCGGCTGATTGTTTTACGGGAGTACGGTCCATGACCTCAGGAGAGACTTTATCACAGAGTCTGTTGCTGCTGGTGCCTCTGGCCCCCCTTCTGTGCCTGGCCGGGGCGATATTTGTCCGGCGTGGTTCAGCAGGATGGCTCCCCTGGGCGGCCCTGCCGGGATTGGTGCTGGCATTGCTGCCCGTCGGAACAATCGAACTGCAAATTCCCTGGTTACTGTTTGGCGGTGGTCTGGGGCTCGATTCGACCGGTCGGGTTTTTCTGCTGCTGACTGCGCTCTTGTGGCTGGCTGTCGGGCTCTACGCCCAGGGTTATCTCGCTGATAGTCGCCGGCGGCGCAGATTTCAGGTGTTTTTCCTGCTGTGCATGAGCGGCAATCTGGGCCTGCCCCTGGCAACAGATCTGTTCAGCTTTTACAGTTTTTTCGTGTTGATGAGCTTGTCCGCCTATGGCCTCGTTATCCATGAGGGGACCGCCTTCGCCCGACGGGCCGGGCGGGTTTATCTGTACCTGGTCCTGCTCGGCGAGGTGCTGCTGTTCACCGCTCTGCTGCTGGCGTTCCAGGCCAGTCGAGATCCGGCGCTGACCGAGGTCGCCGCGGCTCTGGCCGTTGCGCCGGCACGCCACCTGATTATCGGTCTGCTGGTAGCGGCGTTGGGCATCAAGCTCGGCATGGTCCCCTTGCACGTCTGGCTGCCCCTGGCCCACCCGGCGGCACCGATCCCGGCCAGCGCGGTCCTCAGCGGAGCCATGATCAAGGGCGGGCTGCTCGGTCTGATGCGGCTGCTGCCGCTGGGTGAGGCGACCTTCACCGGCTGGTCCATGGCCCTGGTCGGGATGGGACTGGTGATGGCTTTTTTCGGCGTCGCGGCCGGTCTGCTGCAGAATCAGGTCAAGGTGCTGCTGGCTTATTCCAGCATCAGCCAGATGGGATTGCCCCTGTTGGCGCTGGGGCTGGCGCTGGCTCATCCGGACAGCTGGCCGCTCATCGCTCCGGCCATCGGTTTTTATGCCCTGCATCACGGTCTGGCCAAGGGAGCGCTGTTCCTCGGTGTCGGCATGAGCGTGGCCGGCAATGCCGGCACGCTGCCCGGCATCATCTGCATGGCAGGCAGAATCCTGCCGGCGCTGGCTCTGGCCGGCGTCCCTCTGACCAGTGGCGCCATGGCCAAAAACACGCTCAAGCCATTTCTTGACCTGGCGCCGCTGCTTTCCACCAGCGCGATGTCCGCCTTCCTGGCACTGACAACCTTCGGCACCCTGCTGCTCATGGCCCGCTATCTCTTCCTGCTAAAAGGGGAAAAGGCTGCCGGGCGGCGATCATCACGTTTGATGTGGAGTGGCTGGCTGGTGCTGCTGATCGGGTCGGGCCTGTGTGCGGGTGGCGCCGGCTGGATCGATGTCGGCTTGCCGGTCTGGGGCAGCACAGTCGCGGGATTGACGAAAATCCCCTGGCCTTTGCTGTGGGGCGGCCTCGCTGCCGGCTGTTGCTGGAGGCTCCGGCCATTGCCGCTGCCGCTCCTGCCGCCGGGGGATCTGGTCCTTCTGCCGGAACGCATGGCAGCCTGGATCGGACAGAAATTGGCCAGGCGGCGGTGGACTTTCGCCCCGTCTGGCTGTCTGCACCCCCCGCAAGGATTCAGCTGGCACGGTTTGCCGCTGCTGCAGAAGTTACATCAGTTCGAACAGGCCTTGCTGCGTCTGTCCGTTGCCGGCGTGGCTTTCCTGCTGCTCCTGGTACTGTTGCTGCTTGAGTAGCCGCTGGAGAATTTTCCTTTGACTGGCTGCGACTGCCGACCTCACCTGCTCTTCCTCGCCAGGTGTGGTCCCTGTTGATCTTTAGGTTTCCTTGGTTATACCTCGAACCTGAGGCTGCGGTCCTCATTCTGAGTCGATTCAATGCTGGCCAGTGATCTGCCGGCCACCATCGTTGCTACGCTCCAGGCGCCGGTCCGCAAACCGGGCCGCGAGGGATGACCAGTGACTTCAGAGAAAGGATGATTGTTGGATGATTGTTGACTTGTTGCCGGGCCTGTTGTAGAAACAGCGGCGGTCTTTGCACGCTATCAGGACTGCGGGAGGAGACCGCAGCACCCGGCATCTCCCGCGACAAACCCTTGCCCCACAGAAGCTTTCGTGCCAGGCTGCCGGCCGTTTCGCAGAAAGGGAGCCAAACCGTGGTTCACGACCAGGATTTTGTTGCCATATTCCACTCGATCCACCGGGTTCTCAAAGCCGAAAAGGTGCTCAAGGAGGCGGGCGTGGATTTTCTGCTGATCCCGGTGCCTCGTCAGTTGACTTCAGATTGTGGTCTGGCGTTGCGGATAGCTCCTGAACATCGCCAGGCGGTGTACGCCATTCTTGCCGGGCAGGACCTTCTGCCTGCCGAACTGCATCAGAAAGTTGGGGCTGACTTTCGTTTGTGCCCTTGAGAGCGGCTTGCTTCTGCCGCGTTTTTGCTTGACAAAGTTCAGTCAGGTTCACTAAAGTACTTCATTTGTCGCGAACCCACCCGCGCAGAGTTGCTGGATCAATGTTTGATAGTCTTTCCGAAAAGTTTGAGTTGGTTTTCAAAAAGCTGCGTGGCCACGGGCGGCTGACCGAAGAAACCGTCCAGCTGGCCCTGCGGGAAGTGCGTCTTGCCCTGCTTGAAGCGGATGTCAACTTCAAAGTGGTCAAGGACTTCGTGGCCGCGGTTCGGGAACGTGCTGTCGGTTCGGATGTGCTGCAGAGTCTGACGCCTGCCCAGCAGGTGATCAAGATCGTGCGCGACGAACTGGGCAAGCTGATGGGGGCTGGAGAGGACAACAGTCTCGATCTGGCCGCCCGGCCGCCGGTCGGCATTATGCTGTGCGGTTTGCAGGGCGCCGGTAAAACCACGACCTGCGGCAAGCTGGCGCTCAAGCTGCGCCGCGAAAAACGCAACCCGTTGCTGGTCCCGGCCGACGTGTATCGCCCTGCCGCCATCGAGCAGCTGAAAACCCTGGGCCGACAGCTCGATGTTGCGGTGTTCGACAGCTCGGCAGATCAGGATCCGGTGGATATCTGCCGCCGGGCACATGCTTTTGCGGATCGTCAGGGATACGATACTCTGATCCTCGATACCGCCGGTCGCCTGCATATCGACGATGGCCTGATGCAGGAACTGGAGCGCATCAAAGCGGCTCTCGATCCACGCGAAATATTACTGGTTGCTGATGCCATGACCGGGCAGGACGCGGTCAACGTCGCCAGTTCATTCGATGAGCGGCTTGGCTTGACCGGGGTTGTGCTGACCAAACTGGACGGCGATGCCCGGGGCGGCGCCGCCCTCTCGATCCGTGCCGTCACCGGCAAGCCGATCAAGCTGACCGGCATGGGCGAGAAACTCGATGCGCTGGAGACCTTCCATCCGGAACGTCTGGCACAGCGCATCCTCGGTATGGGCGATGTCCTCTCCCTGATCGAGAAGGCCGAAGAGGCAATCGACAAGGATCAGGCCGCCGTTCTCGAGCAGCAGTTGCGTGAGGACGGCTTTACCCTGGAAACCTTTCGTGACCAGCTCAAGGCAATCAAGAAGATGGGGTCCATGGATTCGATCCTGTCCATGATCCCCGGGGCCGGCAAGGCACTCAAGCAGATGAAGGGTGGTCAGGTTCCGGAAGATGAATTGAAGAAAATTGAAGCGATCATCAATTCGATGACTCGTCAGGAACGACGCAATCACAAGATATTGAACGGATCGCGTCGCTTGCGCATCGCGCGAGGTAGCGGCACCAGGGTTCAGGATGTTAACCAGCTCCTGAAGCGCTTTACCGAAGCACAGAAAATGATGAAGAAGATGCAGAAGATGGGGCCAAAGGGCATGCGCAGCATGATGGGTCGCGGTGGCGGCCTGCCCTTTTAGGCGTTTGAAAATACACCAGACGAAGACCGCAGTCAGATCATCCAAATAGACACGTGTTTTGAGGAGGAAGTTAACAAAATGGCAGTTAAAATCAGACTGGCCCGTGGGGGCGCCAAGAAAAAGCCTTTTTACCAAGTGGTTGTCGCCGATGAGCGCTTCCCTCGTGATGGTCGTTTCATTGAGAACCTCGGTCAATACGATCCGAAACTCGATCCGCCTTTGATAAACCTCAAGGAAGAGCGGGCTCTCGATTGGCTGCAGAAAGGCGCTCAGCCAACTGACACGGTTCGTACGCTGCTGCGCAAACAGGGTGTCTGGGCCAAATTCAAGCAGGCCTGAGAATTCAGCGATTGTGGGCGTGATGTTTATCCTGGAACTCAGCGGATTCCGAACTCCGGGCTTGTGTTGCGCCGATCTGGCTCTGCCCGTTGCTGAAGGATGGCCGCCATGCAAAAGCGCACTGAATTTATCGCCAGGGCACTGATGAAATGCCCTTGTGTGGCGAGCGTCGGCGCAGAGCTGTCGCTCGGTGTCGTTGCAAGGCCGACCGCTGCTGGCGAAGACTTCAGCTGGAGACCTGACAGACAGGGGCGCAGGGTGAAGGCCATGCGCACCCTGTTGATTGCCGGTGCAGCCTGCAAATATTCGAAAAATGAAGATCGTCGTGGATGATTTGATGGAAGTCGGTGTCGTGGTCGGCGCGCATGGCATCCGCGGCGATTTAAAAATTCGCCCCCTGCCGACGGGCGAGATGGCCCTGAGTGCCGCGTGCGAGCTTTTGCTCCGTGATCCTTCCGGGCAATTAACCCCGCACCGCATAGTCCACAGCACCCCTCACAAGCAGTTTATTCTCATCAGTCTTGAAGACCTTAAACACCTTGATGACGCCAGAGCACTGGTCGGGCAGACTCTTTTTGTGCGCCGGCAAGATATCCCCGAACGCAGTGACGGGCAGTACTACTGGTGCGAGCTTGAAGGCCTGACCGTGGTCGACCGGCGCCGCGGCATGCTTGGCAAAATCGAGGCGATGTTTGCCACTCCTGCTCACGATATCCTTGTGGTGAGTGACCTGCGCGGGGAGGTCTTGATCCCCTCGATTCCCCCATTTATCGACCGGGTTGATCCTGAGTCAAAAGTCCTGCTCGTTGATCTGCCGGATGGGCTGGTTCCGTTTACCGATGAAATTTGAAGTTCTGACACTGTTTCCGGGGATGCTGGACAGCCCGCTGCGTGAGAGCATCATCGGCAAGGCTGTTGACAAGGGGCTGATCCGGATTCATGTACATAACCTGCGCAACTGGGCGGAAGGTCGGCATCAGGTGACGGATGACACACCTTACGGCGGCGGTGACGGCATGGTGATGAAGGTCGACCCGGTGGCCCGCGCACTGGCCAGTCTGCGGTCGCAGTCATCTTGCAGCCGGGTTCTGCTGATGTCGCCGCAGGGCAAGGTGTTCGGCCAGGCCGACGCCGAGCGACTCAGTCGCGAAGAATCCCTGATCCTCATCTGCGGACGTTACGAAGGTTACGATGAGAGGATCCGCGGGCTGGTAGACGAAGAACTCTCGCTGGGTGATTTTGTCTTGACCGGCGGAGAACTGGCCGCCATGGCCATGATCGACGCGATTTCCCGGCTGATCCCCGGCGTGCTGGGCAGTTCGGGCAGCGCCCTGACCGACAGTCACAGCGACGGGCTGCTCGAGTATCCGCAATATACCCGGCCGGCGGACTTTGAAGGGCAGCGGGTCCCCGCAGTTCTGCTCTCCGGCAATCATCAACGGATTGCCGACTGGCGCCGTCGCGAACAGCTGCGGCGCACCCTGGAACGGCGGCCGGACCTTCTGGAGAAGGCCCCGCTCAGCGAGCGGGATCTGCAGATGCTTGCCGAACTGCGCGCCGTCGGGACGGAAAAGGCAGATTGATGTTGCAGCCGATGGCCATTGCCCTGGTTCACCATCCCGTGCTCGACCGCCGTGGCGATGTCATCAAGTCGGCGGTAACCAATCTGGATATTCACGATTTGGCTCGTCTGGCGACGAGCTACGGCCTTTCCCGGTATTACCTGGTAACGCCGGCTCAGGAACAGCAGTTGCTTATCGAACGAATTGCCAAGCACTGGCGCGAAGGCTTTGGCGCGGAATACAACCAGGACCGCTGTCGAGCTCTGGGTCTGCTCAGGACCGTCGGCAGTCTTGAAGCCGCCGTAAAGGACTGGCGTGGACTTGTCGGTCCCGCGGCTCTGCCGGTTCTGACCGGGGCCCGACATAAGCAAGGACGCACTTTTCGGGCGGTCCGCACATTGGCCAGGCACCAGCCGTTGCTGCTGGTGTTCGGAACCGGTCACGGTCTGGCGCCGGACATCTATGCCAATGGCTGGCCGCAATTGGCGCCGGTACGGAACGGATGTTATAATCATCTTTCAGTGCGTACGGCAGCGGCCATTATTCTCGATCGCCTGGTCGGTGAACGGGGCAGGGTGCTGGCTGCCGGTAGCGATTAAAAAGGGAAGGCCATGCCGTCCATCACCAAGCAGACCAGTATCGAAGAACTGGTCGAGCTCAAGGCCGAAGCGATCAATTATCTGTTCAGAAAAGGGGTCCGCTGTATCCGCTGCGGCGAGCCGATTTGGGGTACTCTTGAACAGGCAGCCCGGGAGAAGGGTTTTTCCGATGCTGAAATCGATGTTTTGGTTAAAGAACTGAACGCGCTTGACCCGTGACGGGCCTGGGCTTTTCCTTTTGTCTGGTTCTGCTGTCAATCCGGTCGGGCAAGGGCCCTTGACAAAGGGACCGTCAGGGCCGATAGAATAGAACCTGTCCGATAACTTTGACTACGAAGAAGGAGCACTAAAGATGACTGAAAAAAGAACCGATGTAACGAAGTTCAAGGGAAATCCGGTAACCCTGCTGGGATCCGATGTTGGCGTCGGCGATCAGGCCCCCGCATTCAAGGTGGTCGACAATGGTCTGCAGCCAGTCACCCTGGCGGATTCGGCCGGCAAGATCCGGTTGATTGCCGTGGTCCCCTCTCTGGATACGCCGGTATGCGACACCATGACCCGGACCTTCAACCAGGACGCGGCTCTGCTGCCTGAAAATGTCGTCGTCTATACGATCAGTCTGGACCTGCCTTTCGCTCAGAAACGCTGGTGCGGGAATGCGGGGATCGAAAAGGTGCAGACCCTCTCCGATTATCAGGACCGTTCCTTTGGCCTGAATTACGGCGTGCTGATTGATGAGTTGAAACTCCTGGCCCGGGCGGTGTTTGTGATCGATGCCGACGGTAAAATCGCCTATCGGGAAATTGTGCCTGAAGTGACCGCCGAACCGGACTACAATGCAGCCATGGAGGCTGTCAAGCAGCTCGTTTGAGAGCTGTGAGAGCCTCCCTTGCCGGTGGCGACTCCGCTGGCCGTGCTGTCTCAGCAGGGAGCCGGCCCCGCCGACTCCCTGCTGCTGCTCCGGGGCAGGATGGTTAGTGAAAAAAACTGACTTTTTACCTTGACTCTTCGCTCCGATATGCGGTAAATATCCTGTTCGCTTATCGATCAGCTGAGGAGGAGTGTGTTATGAATATTGTCAATTATATTGGCATGGAGCATATGAGGAAGGATATTCCGGCTTTCAAGGCCGGGGATACTCTTCGGGTACACGTCAAGATTACCGAGGGCGATAAACAACGTATCCAGGTGTTTCAGGGTGTCTGCATCAAGCGCCACAATGACGGTGTCGGTTCTTCCTTTACCGTGCGCAAAGTCTCGAACGGCGTCGGTGTTGAGCGTGTCTTTGCGCTCCACGCACCGACCATCGACAAGATCGAACTGGTCACCGTGGGCAAGGTGCGCCGTGCCAAGCTTTACTACCTGCGTAAATTGCAGGGCAAGGCTGCCCGTATCCGCGAGAAGCGGACTTACTGATTGCATAAAAAGCCCCGGAGAAGCCGGGGCTTTTAAATTTTGATCTTGCTTGTTTCGCTGTCAAGGGCCATGGGGGGTTTCTTTGGACAGGGAACTTTTGTCCCAATTTTCCTGCTCTTCTCTGCATTTCGAACGCCAGCTGCGCAGGCGTGGTTTCCTTATGGTTGCCGGGGTCGATGAGGCCGGTCGAGGCCCTTTGGCCGGGCCGGTGGTTTCTGCCGCAGTCATCCTGCCGGAAAATGTCAACCTCCCCGGACTAACCGATTCCAAGAAGCTCACCGCCGCAGCCCGCGAGCGGTTTTTTCCGAAAATTTACCAGCAGGCTCTGGCTGTCGGTATTGGCGTCAGCCGCCCGGCGGAAATCGACCGGATCAACATCCTGCAGGCCACCTTGCGCAGCATGGAACGGGCGATCGGCCGATTGGCCGTTGCCCCTGATTACCTGCTGATCGACGGCATTACCCCGCTGCCGTTGCCGATTTCCCAACAAACCATCAAAAAGGGCGATTCCCGATCACTCTCCATCTCTGCGGCTTCCGTGGTCGCCAAGGTGGTCAGGGATCGCATCATGCTCGCCTACGACCGCATGCTGCCTGGCTACGGTTTCGCTTCCCACAAAGGGTACGGCAGCCTCAAACACCGGGAAGCGATTGCCCGCCTGGGTCCGGCCTCCTGTCATCGGCGGACCTTTGCCGGCGTACGGGAGCATCTCGATGAGCTTTGAGCGCCTGACTCTGGGCGCACAGGGCGAAGAAGTCGCAGTTCGTTACCTGCAGCAACGCCGTTATAAAATTCTTGAACGCAATTTCAGTACGCCGCTTGGGGAAATCGACATTATTGCCCGCCAAGGACGCACCCTGGCTTTCGTCGAAGTCAAAACCCGGCGCAGCAATGCCTTCGGCTCGCCGGCGGAAGCGGTTGGTCCGCGCAAACAGCGGCAGATTATAAAAGTCGCCAAGTGGTTCCTGGCTTCGGGGCAAGGACACGGGCTGCAGCCGCGCTTTGATGTGGTTGGCGTGCTGCTTCAGGGAGAAACCATCCAAGTCGAACATATTGCGGGAGCGTTCGAACTCTGAAATCACCAGCTTCCGGTAGCCCCGGTTGCTGGCCGCCTGGCTCTCTCAAAATGGGTCAGGAGCCGCTGCCGAAGAAGGGCAGGGGAATGGCTGTCTTTTTATAGCCGGCGGGGATCTGAAACAGTTCCGCCGGCTGTTTCCCCTGGCGTATGTCGCGGATTTCCGTAACATAACCATCGCTGTCTTCGCTGCGTAGCAGGAACTTCAGGCTCTTGTCGATCCAGACGGTTACCTTTGCGGAATCATGTTCGTCCAGAGGGTCTCTACAGACCCATTTGGTCGCCGCTCGTCCGCCAACCATTTCTTGGCCCTCTTCACGGGAAATTCGGAAATCCGGACAGGGGTTGGCGCCCTCAGCCAGGTACAAAAGCTCGCTGTCTTCCTGCTCTTCACCAAAGGGGATTTCCAGATAGGTTTTTTCTGCCGGCGAGATCAGGAAAACCACTTCCCGATTGAAATCCATGATGGTAATTCCCTGATCCTTTTCCCCGAGCGGTTCCATCCGCCAGTTGGCGCCCCCGACATACATGATAGACTGAAATTCTCTCTTCTCCTCCGGGTCGAAGGTCACCATGCGTCCCGAGAAATGAGGCAGGTCGATCGTAGAATTACTGCGTTTCCTGCGCTCGGTGGCGGGCTTGCTGTTCTGGGCTTCGAACGGCTTGCCAATGTTGGTTTCCGGAGTTGAGCTCCCGGCCTGACGATTTTCCTGCTCAGCGGCGGCCTGTTCAGGAGACTCGTCGAGAGCTTCTTTGGCTTGGCGTTTTGTCCCTTCGTACGCACCATCGGTGGCATCTTCAACGGCGCGTTCACCAACTTTTTTCAGGGCGCCGGTAATGACCTCGTCCATCCACCCGCCTGAGACCGGGGATGCCATGACAAGCGCCCCGACGAACAGTAATACCACCATCTTTTGTTTCATTTGCAAAACCTCCTGCACTGGCAGTCATTCAGAGTGCCCTTGGTGGATGAACTACGAGAATTCTGGCCAATAATTTGAGACGTTCCTAAACTAAAAAACCGCCAGGCGACATGGTTGTGGCGCAGCGGTTAATATAATAAAAGAAGCAGATTGGCGACGATCATGGTTCCGGCCGCGCAGCAGTCTTGAAAGGGGACCGAGCATACCTGCGTGATTATCGATGTCGAGCCGCACAGGCAGCGGGGGAGAACCGCTTGCATCGATTTCCCGAGGGTCTGGGTGAATTACCCAAAGTCAACTTCTACCTCATGCCGTAGTTCCTGTCAATTCTATAAAGCCGGCAGCTTCTGCAGTGGTTAGTGCCCTGCCGGTCAGGCATGAGCTGGACCCTGACAGTCAACCTCGGGTTGCTCGTCGAAGGTGCCTAAAAAACGGAAAGGGAACCCAGATTTGATGCGATTGGCAGTAAGCCTGAAACAACCGGCCTTGCAGAGATTGACTTCTCGCAGAAATTTGAGCAGGTGTTGGTTGAGATGACCAGTGGCTTCGATATTAAACATGTGCCCGCCCGCGCTGACGATCTGGCGAGGTTCGGCAGCAAACCGTTTGGCCAGTACCCTGTACCGCTTTGGAGGGGAGATCGGATCCTTCTCTCCGGTGACCACCAGCGCGGGAATATTGGGGGCTTCACACTCTCCGGCCCATTTATTAGGGGCTGCGCAAAAAGTCAGGCCCGCGGCGAAGGTCTGTGGATCGACGGTCTCCATCAATTGCCGCAGTTCACCGACCAGCTGTTGCCGAGACGCGGATATCTCTCCCGGGAAATACCACTTGCACAGGCCTTCGATGGCTGCTCGCCGCTGTCCCCCGCGAACCAGTTCGGCCAAACTGAGGTAGCGGCTCTGCTCCTCGCTGTCAGCCGGGGGCACGACGGGGGCCAGAATGCAGGTTGCCACAACTTTGCGCGAGTATCGTTTGCGCAACTCGGAGATCACTTCGCCGCCTGTTGACATGCCGACCATGACCGCTCGGCCGATGCCGAGATGTTTCATAAGCTGGGCGATATCATCAGCAAGAACCCCGGTGTCGAATGGTTTTCCGCCGGTTGGCGTGTCACCGAAACCCCGCAGGTCGGGTGCAATGACGCGAAAACCACTCCCGGTCAGAGAGGAAATCTGAGGAGCCCACATATTTCGATTGAAGGGAAACCCGTGGATCATGATGATGGCGGGGCCCTTGCCGTGATCGTCGAAAGCTATTTTGATGCCGTTGATGGATGCTTGCATGGTGACTCCCTTTCTGACTCAGTTATTTATTGTAGTTCAGGGGCGATCGGCCACTGGTTGGCCAGTAATTTGATATATACGGCCATAATAGCAATTTTTATACCAGCGTTCTGTTTTCGCTTGATTATATAAAAAAACTAACGATTCTAGTAATTTATATGGTTCATCAAGGAGGCGGTCAAGCGCGGGTTTCATGCCGGAAATTTGCAATTTGGCAAAACTGCGGTTTGGGAAAATTGTCTCGATTACACATTTGCGGGCAAAAAATACTTTCCCTTGCGACATTTTATAATTATATCAGTAGGTTATAATTGAAATTCTTGAAAAGTGCCGGATTGACACTTTGGCCACGCCTCTCCCGTGAAGTTTTGCGTTTTTGCAAAGCAATGGCGTGTGGCCTGCACGGGTGTGCCAGGTGAGACACTTTGCATCCTTCCGGTTCAAATCTGCTTGGGCTCTGGAATGTCTTCCTGGCCAGGAAAGGTTCGCTGCCGTACCGGAGCGTCTTTCTAAGCGTTTGCTTTTTCATGATTGCCACCGTAAAATGGCGGCACTTGCCAAGGAGGCGTTTTCGTGTCGGCGAACTTAAGAGATTTAGGGTTGTTGCGGATTGCGGCGGTCACCCCTGAAGTGCTGGTTGGTGATGTCAATGCCAACTTGTCTGCCATCAAACTGGCCCTCGATCAGGCCATGGCTGCCGGTTGCCAGATAGTCGTCTTCCCCGAACTGGCGATTACCGGTTATAGCTGCGGGGATCTCTTCTACCAGACGGTGCTGCTTGACAAGGTCGAAGAGGGACTGCTTGCCCTGATCAAATACAGTCAGAATCTGGAGGCTGCCTTGGTGGTCGGGGCTCCTTTGCGCCAGGCGGGCCGGCTTTTCAATACTGCGGTTGTCATCAATAAGGGACGTCTCGTCGGGGTTGTTCCGAAAACGTTTTTGCCCAATACCCATGAATTTTACGAGGAGCGCTGGTTTTCCAGTGCTGCTGACGCCGTTGATGGGTTTGTCAATGTTGACGGTATTCTCGCCCCTTTCGGTACGGATCTTCTCTTCGATGTGGAGGGTTTCCCGGGGGCTCTGTTCGGGATTGAAATCTGCGAAGACGCCTGGGTTGCCAGTCCGCCGAGCGGCCATCTGGCCGCGGCCGGAGCGACGATCCTGCTCAACCTTTCGGCAAGCCCTGAAACCCTCGGCAAATGTGCCTACCGGCAGGCTCTGGTCGAAGCCCAGTCGGCACGTTGCCTGGCGGCCTACGTTTATGCCTCGGCCGGGCCCGGAGAATCGAGTACCGATCTGGTTTTCGCCGGACATTGCCTGATTGCCGAAAATGGCCAGCTGCTGGCTGAGACCGAACGCTTCCGATTTGAGACCGGCATGGCCATTGCCGATGTCGATGTTGAGCGGCTGACCAACGAGCGGTTGCGCAATAACAGTTTCGGCTTTGCCGGGCCTGGCAGGAGCTATAATCTTTTGCCGGTGACAGTGAGCAATGGCCTGGCTGACAAACTGGAACGGCGGGTGACGCGTCGACCTTTCGTGCCGTCAGCCGAGAGCGAACGTCATGCACGCTGTGAAGAAATCTTTGCGATCCAGACGACTGGCCTGATGAAACGTCTCAGGCATACCGGCAGCCGGCAGGTTGTGGTCGGTATCTCCGGCGGTCTTGATTCAACATTGGCCCTGCTGGTCATAGTCAAGGCTTTCGACCGGTTGCAATTGCCCCGTTCCGGTATCCTTGCCGTGACCATGCCCGGCTTTGGCACGACCAGCCGCACCCGCAACAATGCGACAGCCCTGGCCGACGAACTGGGCGTCAGCCTGAAGACGATTTCGATCGATGCGGCCGTGACCCGGCATTTTGCTGATATCGGGCATGACCCCGACAATCATGACATTACTTATGAGAACTCGCAGGCGCGGGAACGGACCCAGGTGCTCATGGATCTGGCCAACCAGATTGACGGACTGGTGATCGGCACCGGCGATCTGTCTGAGCTGGCGCTCGGCTGGTGTACCTATAACGGCGACCACATGTCGATGTATGGGGTCAATGCTTCGATCCCGAAAACCCTGGTGCGCTACCTGATCAGCTGGTGCGCCGATGTGGAATTCTCCGGATCGATTTCGACGCTACTCGCGGATATCTGTGCCACGCCGGTATCACCCGAACTGCTGCCACCTGGCGAGGATGGTGGCATTAGTCAGATGACCGAGGAGCAGGTCGGTCCGTACGAACTGCATGACTTTTTCCTGTTCCAGGTCGTGCGCTGCCAATTCGCGCCGCGCAAGGTTCTGCATCTCGCCTGCCTGGCGTTTGCGGGCGAATACAGCCGTGTGGAGATCTGTCGCTGGCTCAGACTCTTCTACCGGCGATTTTTTGCCCAGCAGTTCAAACGCTCCTGCCTGCCGGACGGACCCAAGGTTGGCAGCGTCGCCCTGTCGCCGCGTGGCGACTGGCGGATGCCGAGTGACGCCAGCGCGGAGCTCTGGCTGCAGGAAATCGACTTGATCGAAAAAGAATATATTACCGACGCAGTCGAGGCGCAATGACGGACGCGGGACGACCGGCGAAGGCGGGTCGCTTATATATTGTCGCCACGCCGATCGGCAACCTGGCCGATATCACCTACCGTGCAGTTCAAACCTTGGCAGACGCGGCACTGATTGCGGCTGAAGACACCCGGCACAGCCGCAAGCTGCTTAACCATTACCAAATTGCTACACCGCTCATTTCCTATCACGAACATAGTGCTCGACACAAAGTCGAGGTGCTGCTTGAGAAGCTTCGCTCCGGGCTTGACATCGCCCTGATCAGCGACGCCGGTACCCCGGGCATCGCCGACCCGGGCTATCGCCTGGTGCAGGCTTGCTGCACGGCCGGTATTCGTGTAATCGCCATCCCCGGGCCATCGGCTTTGGTCGCAGCATTGAGTGTCGCCGGGGTGCCGACCGATCGATTTGCCTTCGAAGGTTTCCTGCCAGCCAAAACCGCAGCCAGGCGTGAACTGCTACGCAAGAACGCCACGGCAGATCAAACCGTGGTTTTCTACGAGGCCCCGCACCGCCTGATGGCAACCCTGGCCGATATGCGGGAAGTCTTCGGTGCCGAGCGTGAGCTGGTGGTTGCCCGCGAGCTGACGAAAGTGCATGAGGAAGTTTTTCGGGGGACGCTTGTCGAAGTTCTAGAACACTTTGGCGGGAGCAAGGTCAGGGGGGAGTTGGTCCTGATCGTGCCGCCCGGCGCGAGGGTCCACCGGCTAAGCATGCCGGCCGCCTTGCAGACCCTGCTCGCCGAATCGGATCTGCCGCGCCGTGAAATCGTCAAGATGATTGCCAGGGAATACGGCGTTTCGGGCAGTGAGGTTTACAGGGAGAGCCTGAAATACCTGGATGAGTCAGGTTGATATCGTCCGGCCCAAGGCCAGGCTGCCGGTTGCTGATGATGTGATTTGCGATGAGGCCTGCAGGCGGTAAGCTATGAGTATGAAGCCTGATAACTGGATTGATAGTCTCAACTGTGCCATTGAAGGTATCCTCTGGTCGACATCCAGCCAGAAACACCTCCGGTATCATTTTTTCGCCGCAGTGGCCGTCCTGCTGCTGGCCCTGTTTCTGCGTCTGTCAGCGCTCGATTTTATCCTCTTGACCTTCGCCGTTACCCTGGTCCTGTTCGCCGAACTGACGAATACGGCAATCGAGGTTGTCGTTGACCTGGTCTCTCCGGAATTCCATCCGCTGGCGCGGCGCGCCAAGGATGTGGCCGCCGGCGCAGTCCTGGTCGCCAGTTTTGGCGCAACGGTCATGGGGTTTTTCGCTTTTTCCCACTATCTTTTCCCGCCGCTGGAAACGGAACTGGGACGCTCGGCCCCGATTGATCCGGTTCTCCCCGTCATATCGCTGCTGATCGTTGTGATTGTTGTGATTTTGGCCAAGGCCCGTTTCGGTCGGGGCCGGCCCTTGAGTGGCGGTATGCCGAGCGGCCATGCGGCGGCGGCGTTTTCGGTTGTTGTCTCGGTGTTGCTGGCCCAGACCGGTCTGGTTATCAGCCTGCTGGTCGCCCTGATTGCAACGCTGGTCAGTATCAGTCGCTATCAATTGCGGATTCATACCGTCCTGGAGGTGGTCAGTGGTGCGGTCATCGGCGCTGCGGTCACCCTGATCCTTTATCTGATGTTCAGCTGATCGCCTTCGGCCAGTCTACAGAAGAGTTGCCTCTCGTCGCTTTCACGTTACAATTGGGAAACCACATGGAGGGGTTGCCCGGAAAGGAGTGAGAAATGAAATTGTCTGGTTATGGTGGCATACTGATCTTCGGCATTGTGCTGATTGCGGCTTTCGGGTTGCTTCGTCCGGACCTTGCCGGTGCGGCCTCGGCCGAAGAGATTGAGGTTAAGGTCGAGGCGACCCTCAAGCAGTTTGTCAATGAGGTCAAGGGGGGCAGTCAGTTCCTGAAGAACGCCAAGGGCGTACTGGTCTTCCCGAGTGTTTTCAAGGCCGGCATCGGCATCGGTGGCGAATATGGCGAAGGCGCTCTGCGGGTCGCTGGCAAGACGGTTGATTACTACAGTACGGCGGCAGCTTCGATAGGTTTCCAGCTGGGCGCGCAGTCAAAATCGATCGTTGTCGCGTTTATGACGAACCGGGCGTTGACCGATTTTCGTAAAAGTGAAGGCTGGAAAGCCGGAGTCGACGGGTCCGTTGCCTTGATCGAATGGGGGGCTGGGGAAGATATCAACACGATCGACATCAAGGATCCGATTATCGGGTTTGTCTTCGGCAACAAGGGGCTGATGTACAACCTAACGCTGGAAGGCTCAAAGTTCACCAAACTCAGTAAATAAACGTAAAGGGCCCGCCACACGGTTTCCCTCGGCGAACAGAAGGGACCGTTCCGGTTTTCTAACGCGGAGCCGGTAGGTTTCCGCCGTTTGCAACCGTATTTGTCTGGCGATTCGATGGATTCAGTAGTGGGGTTTTGGACCGGATGTTTAAAATCGTCGAAAAACCTGTGAATGTGGAGTTTACCCTCGGCCACCATCAGCACTGCCTGGTGTGCCAGATTCCCAATCAGCTGGGGCTGCAGGGCTTTGCCTGCAAATTGACTGACCCCGAGGCCAAGTGGCAGCAAATTCGTTCGATTTTTGAACTCGTGGCGGATGGGCCGGGCAACCTGAAAAAGCTGCATTTTCTGGTTTTGCCCGAGGCAGCCATGCCTGCCGACCATGTCGAAGACGCCCTGAACTTCATCCGTGACCATTTTCGCAACAACACCATTACCATGTTCGGTGTAGAGCATGTCACTCTGTCCGAATACCGGGCCGTGCTGGAAGGCTACCGCGACGATAACCGGGAGGCCCTCGCGGCAGTTATCAAAGATATCGATTCGGGCGATATCGAAGAGGTCCCGACTAATTGGGCGATCACCGCGGTCAAGGAAACGGATGGCCGCATGCGGGTCTTCTGTCTGGCCAAAAGCCATCCTTTTGCCGGCGAGGAGACGATCGACCCGTTTCGCGACCTCTACCGGGGGAAAGTCTTCCCACTGTTTCGCTGTACGCCGATCGGTTTTAACTTCATGGCCCTGATCTGTCTCGACTACGTTTACCGGGACCTCTACCAGTCGAACATCAGTGCTGTCATCAAAAAGGCCAACCAGCTCTTTTATACCACCCGGCAGCGTCTCGACCTGCTGGCGATTCTGGAATGCAACCCCAAACCGGAGCACCGCGCCTTTCGTGACGTGGTCAATGGCTTCTATGGCGAGTACCTGGCCTATACCCCGGGCGTCCGTGATACGGTCACGGTCTTCTGCAATGCTTCAAAGGGGACCAACCGGCAGGAGGGCAAGGAGAACGCCAGTTACGGCTACTCTTCGATCATTCTCCATGAAAGCCACAAGATCGGGTCCGTCAATTACCCGGAATTCGTGAGTGATGACTTCGACGGGCTGCCGGTCTGCCGGCTGCGGTTCGGCGCCGAAACGCGCTTGTACTATTTCAATCTGCCTTTGTTTCACGAACTCGATCCGCGCACAACGCGCTTCCCCCTGAAGATTCACGGCATCTACCAGCCCATGCCGGAGCATGGCTGGCAACGCATGGACAGAGGGGTGGTCAAGTCCAGGAAGGGGCAAGGCCAGGTGTGAAAGGCTCGATCGATGACCGGCCACCGCCTGCCGTGTTCCGTTGCTCTTCAAAAGCTCCCAGGGAGAACAATGGCTGAACCAACCTATGACATCGCGATTGTCGGTGGCGGAATCGTCGGCTTGGCCAGTGCCTTGGCGCTGCTCCAGAAGTCACCTGGTTGCCGTCTGCTGCTGCTGGAAAAGGAGGCCGGTCTGGCCCGGCACCAGACCGGGCACAACAGCGGCGTCATTCACGCCGGCCTATACTACAAACCGGGGTCGCTTAAAGCGCAATATTGCACAGCGGGGCGCGAGGCCCTCTACGCCTTTTGCGCGGACAACGGTATTGCCTGCAACCGCTGTGGCAAGCTGGTGGTGGCTGTGTCGGACGGCGAACTGACGGCTCTCGATGAACTGGAACGGCGCGGCCGGGCCAACGGCCTGGATGGTGTTTTACGGCTGGATGCCAAAGGTATCCGCGAACGCGAACCGCATGCCCGCGGTGTTGCCGGGCTGTTTGTCCCGCAAACCGGAATTGTCGACTATGTCGAGGTGGCGGGAGTTATGGGTCGGATTGTCCGTCAATGCGGTGGCCGAATTGCGCTCAAGACGCAACTGCAGAAAGTCGCCAGTCTGGGTGAAGTGTTTACTCTGGAGACGTCCGCGGGCCGGTTTCGCAGCCGGATGCTGGTCAACTGTGCCGGCCTGCACAGCGACCGGGTCGCTCGCCTGTGCGGGATGCCGCCGGCGGTACGTATCATCCCCTTCCGTGGTGAATATTATCAATTGAAACCGCAGCGGCGCTCGCTGGTGAACAACCTGATTTATCCCGTACCGGACCCGAACCTGCCGTTTCTCGGCGTGCACTTTACCCGCATGCTCGATGGTGATGTGGAGGCCGGGCCCAATGCCGTCCTCGCCTGGAAGCGCGAAGGGTACCGCTGGCGGGACGTATCCGCCGTCGACCTGCTGGAAACGTTCAGTTTTCCCGGTTTCTGGAGGCTGGCGGGGAAATTCTGGTCGGCCGGTCTGCAGGAGTACCAGCGCTCATTCAGCAAAACGGCCTTCGTGCACAGTCTGCAGAAACTGTTGCCGGAGGTGCAAGTTGACGATCTGATTCGCGGTGCAGCCGGGGTGCGTGCCCAGGCGGTCGACAGGCGCGGCAAGCTGCTGGATGATTTTCACCTGCTGACTGGCGAACGCATGCTGCATGTCGTGAATGCGCCCTCTCCCGCGGCGACCGCCTCGCTTGCCATCGGCAGGGTGATTGCCGACCAGGTGACCGAGCTTGCCTGAAGATTCCGCATGACAGGGCGCAGGGCTGTGCCTCCCGCACGGGTTCCCGCCCTAGCTCGGTTAGTGCTATAATTTCCTCATGCTAAGAATATCAGGATTGATATATCTGCTTGTTTTACTGGGTACGTTTCCCGTGTGGGGGGCCGTTCCCGGCACGGTGACGCAGGAACTGCTTGTCCGCCTCCTCCCCGCAGAGCATACTCTTGAGGGGAAGGCGACCCTTTCTGCCGAAGAGGGCCGGGGCGGTTTGCCGGTGGACTATGCCCTGGCACCGGAGGCGGTGATCAATGCGGTGGCTGCGGACGGTCATCCCGTGCCCTTCCGTTTCGAGCAGGGCCGCCTGCGAATCCCCCTTGCCGGTGACGCTGCCGCATTGCAGATCACTTACCGCATCCGCTACGCAGATCCTGTGCCGCAGGAGATCGTGGGTATCGAGGATCCATCTTATGGAGTCAGAGCAACGATCATGCCGCAGGGCAGCTTCCTCTCGGCGGCGGCCGGGTGGCATCCGCGGCCGATCGGTGCAACCAGCCACTTCCGGGTGACCATCAGCGGACCCCAGGGGATGAGCGGGGTCACGACCGGCCGGCTGATCAAACACCTTTCGGGGGACGCAGGCACAGAGACAACTTGGCAGACGGTTGTCCCGCAGGCCGCGCTGGCTCTGGCGGCCGGTGCTTATCAAATGCACCGGGGGGATCTTGGCGAGACCCAGGTTCTGGCCCTCCTAAGCGCAGAGAATGCCGCCCTCGCCGAAGGATACCTGGAATCCTGCCGTGAATACCTGCGCCTCTACCAAGACCTGTTCGGCCCCTATCCTTATGCAAAATTCGCCGTGGTCGAGAACTTCTACCCCACCGGCTACGGACTTCCCGGCTGGACGCTGCTCGGCAATCGTGTGATCCGGCTGCCTTTTATCCGGACCACCAGTTTGCCGCATGAAATTGCCCATGCCTGGTGGGGCAATGCGGTTGAGGTTGATTACAACTCAGGGAACTGGGCCGAAGGTTTGGCCACCTATGTGGCTGATTACTATTTGAAAGAACTGGCTTCGCCAGACGAAGCTCGCGAATACCGGCGCAAGATTCTGCGCGATTATGCTGCGCTGATCACGGCTGGCGACGATCTGCCGCTGACCGCTTTTCGTTCCCGCATGTCGAAACGCGACCAAGCGATCGGTTATGGCAAGGCGGCGATGGTCTTTCACATGCTGCGGGAACGGATCGGCGATCAAGCCTTCTGGGCGGGGCTGCAGCATGCTGCGCGGCAGGGGCTCGGCAAACGCTATGCCTGGAGCGATCTGCAGCGGCACTTCGAGCTGGTTTCGGGCATGGATCTGGAGAGCTTCTTCCAGCAATGGATTACACGAGCGGGTGCCCCGCAACTGCAGCTCACAGATGTGCAGTTGGACACCGTCGCTAGCGGCTGGCAAATTTCCGGCAAGCTTCACCAGATGGAGCCACACTACGATTTACGGGTATCGATCCGCCTCGAAACGCTAAAGAACAGTATCGAGCAGACGGTTGACCTGGCCCGGGGACAGGTCGGTTTTGAGTTTGCCACTGTCGATCGCCCGGTCAGCATAACCGTTGATCCTGATAACACGCTGTTCCGCGCACTCTTTCCGGAAGAGTTGCCCGCTACGATCAATCATCTGCGGGCATCACGGCAGAAACTGGTGGTCATCGCCTCAGGTTCCGAAAGGCTGCTCGAAGCCTCGCGGGATCTGCTGCGCGGACTCCAATGGCATGACGCACCGGTCATGAGCGAAACCGAATACCTCGTGCAACAACCCGCCGGCAGCGATCTGCTCGTTCTGGGTTGGCCGCAGAGTCCGACCCTGCGCGCGGCACTGCCGCCGGGCTTCAAGGTTGCCAAGCGGCAGTTCCAGATTGATGGCAGAGTCTATGGCACAGCCGAAGATGCGTTGTTCATGGTTATCGATAGCCATGAGGAACAACATGTCATCGGCTATTTTCTGCCCGGTTCGACTGCGGCGGCGCAGGATACGGCGCGTCGCATCCCGCATTACGGGCGCTACAGCTACCTCGTTTTCAATGGTGGCCGCAACCATCTCAAGGCCACCTGGGAAGCGGCCCGTTCCCCCCTGAAGAGACTCTTTGCAGAGGAGGACATACCGTGAGTTTACTGAAGATATGGTCGCCGGCGGCATTTGCTGCCGGTCTGGCTCTTCTGCTGCCTTATGCAGCAGCGGCCCATCCCCATGTCATGGACGTCGCCGGTCAGGTCGAGATAGCCCCGGATGACTTGCTTGACGATCTGCTTAGCAGCCAGGTTGTTTTTATCGGTGAACTGCATGATCATGTTGGTCACCACCGTGCCCAGTTGAGCATCATTGAGGCTCTCGGTGATGATGAGCGTCCCCTGGCGATCGGACTCGAGATGTTCCGTCGGGATCGCCAGGCGAACCTCGACCGCTGGACGGCAGGCGAGCTGACTGAGTCGGAGTTCCTGCCGTTCTACCTGGAAAATTGGAGCATGTGGCCGGCCTACCGCGATATTTTCCTGCACGCCCGCAAAGAACGCGTGCCGATGGTCGGCCTCAATATCCCGCGCAGCATCACCGGCAAAGTGGCCCGCAACGGTTTCAAATCGCTTCCGGAAGGGGAACGACAGATGCTTGGCAACGTCCAGTGCGAAGTCGATCCGGCTTATGGAGAGTATATCCGCCGGGCGATGGGCGGCCATGGTGGACACGGTGACCAATTTCTCTACTTTTGCGAAGCCCAGCTCCTCTGGGACACCATGATGGCCCGTAATCTTGTGGACTTCCTGCAGGCAAATCCGGATTACCGTGTCGTGGTACTGACCGGCAGCGCCCATGCCTGGAAGTTCGGCATTCCCACGCGCATGCTCGAGCTGGCCGATATCAGTTATCGGGTCCTGCTGCCGGAGATTGCCGGGCGTGTCGATCGAGGCAACGTTACCCATGAAATTGCGGACTACCTGTGGCTGGATGTCGGCGCGGACGGTTGGTCTTTCTAAAAACCTGAACCCGTGAGGAATAAGGGGCCGGAATGAAAAGAGAAGCCAAGGTCCCCGGTCAGGTCTGAAGCTTTTGCCTCATGCCTCACTGCTTGAAGGCAAAGGCAGATGGCCGCGCCGTGTGGTATTGCTATGCATGACTGGCTGGAGACAAGGCATGGCCAGGGGAATTCAAAGCTCCCGGGAACCCTGGCAGGCGGTCCGCCCGGACCTGACCACCGGTGTCCGCGTCAGGATATTGCTGGATGGGCCGGTAAAGAGAGTGCTGACCAAAGTTTCGCCGGGAGGAATTTTCCGATCGCATTGTGATAGTTATGGTCATCTGTTCCATGTTCTGGCCGGCAATGGAGTGGCCTGGGTCGGGAACCACGTGTATCCGTTGTTTGCCGGAAGCCTGTTGCAGATTGACGCCGGGGAAGTACATGGGGACACAAATGCCGAGGAGCCTGAACTGTGGTTGATTTCACTCAATCTGCCGGCTGGATGAATCAGGTGCCGTGTCTTGGCCTTAAGAATGACTCCTGGCCCGCGTAACCGCGGATGCGGCTAACGGACCTCGAACCTCAGAAATTCTCCGCTGGCGTCGGTCCATTCTATGTCTACCGCGGCAACTTCAGCGGCGGGCGGACCTTGACGGCACCAATCGAGCAGCCCGCGTACTGCCTCAGAAGTCCCTTCGGCGACTGCCTCCACGCTGCCGTCCGGCAGGTTTCTAACCCATCCAGTCAGGCCCAGGCGATCGGCTGTCTGCTGGGTTGCCTGACGGAAGAAGACGCCCTGAACGCGGCCCCGGATTCTCAGGTCGGCGCGAACTTTCATGATTTTTCTGCCTCCTTGATCATTTGCATAAATGCGTTTTCAGTCAAAATTTCGATACCCAGAGCTTCTGCTTTGTCACGTTTGCTGCCGGCATTGCTACCGGCAACCAGATAGTCAGTTTGCTTACTGACCGACCCGGCGGCGCGGCCTCCCAGGTTTTCCACCATTTCCTGGGCCTGCTTGCGGTTCAATTGTTCGAGTGTCCCGGTAAAGACGAAAGCTTTGCCGGCCAGAGCCCCGCCGGCCCGGCGTGCCTCCTGGACTGGTTCGACTCCAGCCCGCTGCAATTTGGTGAGAATTTCGCGATTGTGCGGTGCCCGGAAAAAATTGATGACGCTGTCGGCGATCTGGCCGCCGACTTCATGGATAGCCAGCAGTTCCTCGCGGTTGGCTTGCGCAAGTTCCTCCAGTGTACCGAATTGCCGGGCCAGAACCTTGGCAAGATGAACGCCGACATGACGGATGCCGAGAGCGTAGAGGAAGCGGGACAAGGGCCGCTGGCGGCTGCCGGCAATGGCCTGCAACAATTTTTCGGCAAGGCGATCGCCCATCCGGTCAAAACGGTCGAGATCAGCCCGCTTGAGGTTGTAGAGGTCTGCGATGTCCTCAACGAGTTGAAGTCGCAGCAATTGGTCAATATGGCGATCACCGAGGCCGTCAATGTCCATGGCGGCTTTCGAGGCAAAATGCTTGAGCGCCTCCTTGCGGCGGGCGGGGCAGGCTATCCCCTGACAACGCGGCACAACTTCTCCGGCGAGGCGGCTCACCGGCGAGCCGCACTCCGGGCAGGAGGTCGGTATGCCGACGGTGGTTTCACTGCCGGTGCGCTGTTCAGTGAGGACTTTAACCACGTCGGGAATCACATCGCCAGCCCGTTCGACAACCACCCGGTCGCCGATACGGGCGTCGAGCCGTTCGATTTCATCCCAATTGTGCAAACTGGCCCTGGAGACGGTCACGCCGGAGACATCCACTGGTCGCAGATGGGCGACCGGCGTGATTGCACCGGTCCGGCCGACCTGCAGCTGAATGTCCTCGATGATCGTCTCTGCCTGGCGTGGCGCGAATTTGCAGGCAATGGCCCAGCGGGGGGTACGGGTCTTTTCGCCGAGTTCGCTCTGCAGGGCCAGGCTGTCGACCTTGACCACCACCCCGTCGATCTCGAAGGGCAGGGTTTCACGTTTTGCCGTGGCTTCCGCAAAATAGTGCAGAACGTCTTCGATGCCCTTTGCCTGGCGGGTTTCGGTAAGGTTGACGCGCAGCCCCCAGCTTTTCAGCCTCTGCAAGGCCTCGAAATGGCTGCTTAAAGTCGGCCCCTCCATGCGGCCCAGGCCATAGCAGAAAATCTTCAGAGGGCGGCGCGCCGTTTCCCGGGAATCGAGCTGGCGCAGGCTGCCTGCCGTGGCATTGCGTGGATTGGCAAAGGTTGGCAGACCATCCTCTTCCCGTTCGCGGTTAAGCTTCTGGAAATCGGCGATATCCATGTAAACTTCGCCGCGGACGTCGAGCCGTGGCGGACAGGGGGGTTGCAGGATGAAAGGCACGGAGGACAGGGTGCGCAGGTTCTCTGTGATCTGTTCACCGACCAGGCCGTTCCCCCGGGTTGATCCGGCAGCGAGCCTGCCGTTTTCGTAGACCAGTTCGACGGCGACGCCGTCGAGTTTCATTTCGCAGACATAATCGATCGGTGCGTCGGTGGCCAGAAATCGCTTGACGCGCGCATCAAACTCGCGCAGTTCTGTTTCATTGAAGGCATTCTCCAGGGACAGCATCGGCCGAGCATGTTCGTATTGTCGGAACTTGCTCAACGGAGGAGCCCCGATTCTGCGGCTGGGCGAGTCAGAAGATATCAACTCCGGGTGCGCCTTCTCCAGGTCGAGCAGTTCGCGGAGCAGGCGATCATATTGCGCATCACTGATTTCCGGTTGATCAAGGACATGGTAAAGGTGATTGTGCCGGTGAAGCTCGGCACACAGTTCGGCATGGCGTTGGGTAGCAGATGAGGCCATTTTGATCGTCTCAGGGTCGCACATATTAATTTCCCGTTTATAGCATACGGCTGACAGGGCGGCAACCAGCACGAAAGCAGATTGTTTTTGGTTTTCATGTCGGGTAGAATTCTTGAATTACGACCTCTTGCAGAGGTTGTTCACATTAGGCGAGGGGAAATGTTTTTCAATGACCAGTGACCAATGGCTTCACCTGATCGGCCTCGGTATCCTGTTCGTGCTTTCCGCGTTTTTTTCCAGTTCGGAAACCGCACTAATGTCGATGGATCGGTTGCGTATCAAGTACCTCGCTGACAAGGACTATCCCGGCGCCCGCAAGCTGGAAGCCCTGATTAACAACCCGGAAGGTTTGCTCAGCACCATACTGGTTGGCAACAACCTCGTGAATATCGCCGTCTCGGTGTTTGCCACGACCTTGCTCATCGACTTGTTTGGCAGCCATGGCGAGTTTTTAACGATTCTGATTTTGACTCCGCTGCTGCTGGTGTTTGCTGAGGTCTGCCCGAAGACTTATGCCGCCCGGTATCCGGAAAAACTCTCCTTCCGGATACTCTATCCGATTCGCGCAGTGATGTGGCTGCTGACTCCGGTCAATTGGGTTATTATCCGCCTTTCCGGGATCATGACCTTCTTTTTTAAGGGCGAAGATGCCCGTCCGCTGATATCCGAGGATGAAATCTTGACCATGATCAAGTTCGGTGAGTCGGCCGGCGTTGTCGCCAAGGACAAACGCCGCATGCTGCACGGGGTTTTCGGCTTGTCGCAAATCCGGGTACGGGATGTTATGGTGCCACGTACCGAGGTGGTTGGCATCGAGGTTGACACGCCGTTCAGTGAGTTGATCGGGATTGCAGCGCAGGCGCATCATTCGCGGTTTCCGGTTTACAGCGGCGAACTTGACCAGATCGTTGGCGTTATCCACATCAAGGAGATCCTGAACTTCGTCGACCGACCGGAGGCCTTTTTCATGCGATCCGTGGTGCGGGCGCCCTATTTTGTACCCGAAGCCAAGCCGGTCGAGACCTTGATGCAGGCTTTCCGCCGCAAACAGATTCACCTTGCCGTCGTGGTCGATGAGCATGGCGGTTTCGAGGGGATCGTCACTCTGGAGGATATCGTTGAAGAGATCGTCGGCGAAATACAGGATGAATATGACGAAGAAGACGTCCTGATCCGTCCCCTCGAGGAGGGCCGTTTCCTGGTGGACGGCAGCACTCCATTGCGAGACATTAATCGGCGCTTCAACCTGGATTTGTCGGGCGAACACGTCAACACTTTGGCCGGATTTCTCCTCCATGTCCTGGGCCGCATCCCCGAAGAGGGTGATCAGTGCGAGGCTCAGGGGGTAAAACTGACGGTCCGGCGCATGGAGGATCATCGGGTCGAAGAAATTGAAATGCATTTGCCGTCGACCGTGTAAAGTTCTTTCCCGACGCTTGTCCCGAACTCTTCTCTCCGGCAGTTTTCTGTTGATCACACCGATCCGGCTGATCCTTATGCTCCCGCCATGCAACGACTGGATCTGGCCAGGCATGGCCATTTTAACCTCGCTGGGTGATTGCCGCGCCTTTGTGCAGACCGCCTTTGTCTGACAAGCCTTTGAAGTATTCCTGCGGGATTACTTCTGGCATTTCACGCATCTTTTCAAAAGTCACATGTTGGCTGTGGAGATACGTGTCGGAAAACCCGGAAAGCCACCTTAATTCCGGTCCTTTGGGGTTTATCCAGGGGAGCGCTAAAACGCGCTAACCCCTTAAAAAAATGAAATTATTATTGACAACCCCCAGCCACGCGGCTATATTTATCAGAAAGGTGGTGAAACGTGTAATTTTAGGCCAAAGAGGGCCAAATGAGTTTTCAGGGTATCTATTATAATTCCATTGATGCCAAGGGCCGCGCCAGTATCCCGGCTAGGTTTCGGGATGTGCTCAGGGAGACCTTCGGCGATGAGAGCCTGGTGGTCACCCAGGATCGCGGTGGGATTGTGGCTTATCCTGTTTCCGAATGGGAGAAATTTCTCGAAAAATTCACTCAGCTTCCCAATGACCAGTTTCGGGAAGATCTTCATCTTACCACGGTAACTCCGGCGACCCATTGTGCATTCGACAAGCAAGGCAGGATTCAACTGCCCCAGTCGCTGCGCGAATATTGCCAACTGGATACCGATGGCCTGCGTGATGTTGTCTTGGTTGGCAGTGACGGCAAGATCCAGATGTGGAGTAAGATCAAGTATAACGAGGTGTTGGCAGAGGCTGCTCAGCGGCAGGCTGAAAATCGTCAGAAGCGCCTCGCGCTGGGGCTTTGACTTTTGCCTGCGGCCATATTCCAGCATATACCGGTTTTGCCCGACGAGGTCATGGCTTACCTTGCTCCGCAGCCGGGCAGGATTTACCTGGACGGGACCCTCGGTGGCGGCGGGCATGCGCGCATGACTCTCGAGGCGTCTTCACCGGACGGTCGCTTGATCGGGCTTGACCGGGATCCTCAGGCGTTAGCTGCAGCGGCGGGCAATCTGGCGGAGTTTGGCGAAAGGGTTATCTTGCGGCGCGGCAGCTATAGTGAGATGGCGGCCCATCTCGTGGCGCTGGAGGTCCCGAAGGTCGACGGGATCCTTCTGGATATCGGTGTTTCATCGTTCCAGCTGGATAGCGCCGGGCGAGGGTTTTCCTTTCGGGAGGAGGGGCCTTTGGACATGCGCATGGACCCTGACGGACCGCAGACGGCAGCAGATGTTCTTGCGGGAAGTGATGCGGAAACCCTGCGCAGGATTTTTCGGGATTATGGTGAAGAGCGCTGGGCCGGGCGCATTGCCCGGGAAATTGCCCGGACTCGCGCGGAGCAGCCATTGACGACGACTCTGCAGCTTGCCGATCTGGTTTCACGCAGCGTTCCGCGAGGGCGCGGTCCGCAGCGGATCCATCCGGCGACGCGGGTTTTCCAGGCCCTGAGAATTTATGTCAACCAGGAACTGGATTGTCTGAAAAGGGGCATCGCTCAGGCCCTCGAGGTTTTGAAGCCGGGCGGAAGACTGGTGGTGATCAGCTTTCATTCTCTGGAGGACCGTATCGTGAAGCGCAGCTTCAGAGACGCAGCCATAGATTGCAGCTGTCCGCCGCGAATGGCCGTCTGCAGTTGCAGCCGGCAAGCTTTGGTGAAAGTTTTGACCCGGCGGGGTGTCCGCGCTTCTGAAAAAGAAATGACTGATAATCCCAGAGCCCGCAGTGCTGTTCTCAGGGCTGTTGAACGGTTATGAGGGAGGCTGACATGTCAGAAACAACGCTCAGGGTTTTGCCGAAGATTAACGGATTTAGTCTGCACAAGCCCCGAATTTTGCCGGTTCTCGGTTTCATCGGCCTGCTTTCCCTGGTCTCGTTGTTCTTTGTCTGGTCTCGCGTGCAGGTGACGAGCTTCGAATACGATATTTCCCGAATTGAGGAAACTCTGCGACAGAGTCGTCAGGAAATGGCGCAGCTCACCGTGGAGGCGGCGACCTTGAGAAGTCCGGAGCGGATAGAACGCGTTGCCAGAAATGAACTGGGTCTTCGCTTACCCGTTCCCGAACAGGTGATTACCGTCGACTGATGAAAGAACTGGAGAAAGGAGTTCGCATCCGCATCCGCCTGGTCGGGCTGTTATTTCTGCTCGGCTTCGTGCTGGTGGGAATTCGCGCTGTCGATCTCCAGGTTCTGCAGGGTGGCAAATGGGCGGAGCGCGCTGAAAAACAGCACCAGCGGGTGGTCCCTCTGACGCCGCAGCGCGGAACGATTTACGACCGCAACGGTGCTGAGCTGGCCGTGAGTATCGAGGTCGATTCCCTCTATGCCGAACCGAAAAAAATAGATGATCCGGCAGGTGTGGCGAAGGCCCTGGGGCCGGTCCTCGACCTGCCCGTCAAAACCGTGCGGGCCAAACTGGACAGCCATCGGAATTTTGCCTGGCTCAAGCGGCAGGTTTCACCGGACGAAAGTGCAGAGGTCCTAAACCTTGGGATAGAGGGTATTCAAAAGATCAGGGAACATAGGCGCTACTATCCGAATTCCGGCGTTGCCGCTCATTTGCTTGGTTTTACCGGGCTTGACCCGAAAGGACTGGAAGGTGTCGAGCTGAAATATGATCAGACATTGCTCGGTAGTGGTGGTTTCCTGGTCACCGGTCGGGATGCTCTGGGGCGCGGTCTGGGTTCGTCGGGCCCGGAAGTTCAGGGGGCCAGCCGGGGTCACGATCTCTATCTGACGCTCGATAAAAACCTTCAGTACATCGTCGAGCGGGAACTTGCTGCAGGGATTGAAAAGGCGCGGGCCAGGGCCGGTTCTGTGGTGATGCTCGAACCGTCGACCGGCAGGATTCTCGCATTGGCCAGTCAGCCAAGTTTCAACCCCAACGCTTTTGCCAGACATCAGCCGTCGGAATGGCGCAACCGGGTGATCTGTGATGCTTTTGAGCCAGGTTCCACCTTCAAGATTTTCCTGATGGCGGCGGCCCTTAATGAGGCCGTGATCAGTACCACTCAGAAGATCGATTGTGAGAATGGGAAATTCCGGGTCGGCGGCAAGACGATTCATGACCACAAACCGTACCAGGAGCTGACCCCACTCGAAATCATAAGATACAGCTCGAATATTGGTTCCGCAAAGATCGCTAAAATTCTCGAGAAAGAGACTTTCCATAAATATATCAAGGCCTTCGGTTTTGGGGAGCCAACTGGGGTTGACTTGCCTGGCGAACAAGGCGGGCTCGTGCATCAACCGGACCGCTGGTTTGAGGTTGATCTGGCGGCGATCTCATTCGGCCAGGGAATTAGTGTCACCCCCCTGCAGTTGGCCGCGGCGACAGCTGCGATTGCCAATGGCGGGTACCTGATGGAACCCTACGTTGTTGAAAAGGTGGTTGACAAGCAAGGACAGGTCAGGCAGGTTCACCAGCCGCGGGTCCTGCGCAAAGTGATCGCCCGGGATGTCGCGCAGGTGATCAGCGGCATGATGGAGACCGCCACCGAAGAGGGCGGGACGGCTGTCAGGGCACAGGTGGCCGGCTTTCGGGTGGCCGGGAAAACCGGCACAGCCCAGAAGGTTGACAGCGTTACCGGTGGCTATTCGGCTGACAAACGGGTCGCATCATTTGTCGGGTTCGTTCCTGCAGATGCACCGCGCATGGTGATTCTGGTGACCATTGATGAGCCCAGGGGGCAGGTCTACGGCGGTGTGCTTGCGGCGCCGGTTTTTTCGAGAATTGCGTCTCAGGCACTGCAATACATGAAAGCCACGCCAAGCCGACCGGAAACCCAACCACAAAACTTGCCTTCTTTGGAAGAGACTTATGCCCTGACTCCTGCGCATCTGGCAGAGCCGCTGCCCATCAGGAAAGGCGATCCGGCGGATGGGCCGCATATGCCTGATTTCCGCGGCCTCAGTTATCGGCAGGTCCTCAAGGTGATGGACGAGAGGAATCTGAACATCAGTTTTCGTGGCCGCGGGCAGGTGGTGGAGCAATCACCGGCCCCTGGTGCGGGGATTTCCTACGGTACGCCGGCCTGGGTCAAGCTGGCACCTCCTGGGTAACAGGCCATCGAGATGAATTTATCTGAACTGCTGAAAAAATGCCCCGTGATCAAGGTCCGCAACTTCAGAGAAGTTGAAATCACCGGTCTTTGCCTTGATTCACGGCAGGTGCGTCCCGGTAATGCTTTTTTTGCCCTGGGTGGTGTGGTCCATGATGGCCATCAGTTTGTCGATGATGCTATGGCGCGTGGCGCATGCGTGGTTTTCAGTGAACGGGAGTGCCCCCTGCGGGATGAAGTTGCAGGAGTGATCGTCGAGAACACAAGGCAAGCCATGGCCCAGGCCGCGCAGGCCTACTTTGGTGATCCGACTGCGGATATGGCCGTGATCGGGATTACCGGGACCAATGGCAAAACCACCATCAGCTACCTGCTTGAAGCTGTCCTGAAACAGGCCGGGAGGTCTCCGGCTGTGATTGGTACCGTTAATTACCGTTTCGGGGGCACTGAAATGGCCGCTCCCCATACAACACCGGAAGCGGTCGATCTGCTGTCGCACATCACTAGATTCAAGGAACAAGGCGCTCATTCACTGGTCCTGGAGGTCTCCTCCCATGCTCTCGAGCAGTTCCGGGCCGACGGAGTCCATTACCAGGTCGGAGTCTTCAGCAACCTGACGCCGGAACACCTTGACTACCACCAGGACATGGCGAGTTATTTCAAAAGCAAGTGCCGCTTGTTCCGGGAACTGTTGGCAAAAGACGCCGGACGTGCCGTTATCAATGTCGACGATCCCTATGGCAGCCGACTGGCGGCACTCGTACCAGGAGCCATGACCTGCGGCCAGCAGGCGAGCGCAGATATTCGCCCGGTCGCCCTGACGACCACGCTGGCCGGAATCCACGGCCGCATCGCAACGCCGGCCGGAGAGATCGAACTTACGAGCGGCCTGCTCGGTGAATACAATGTCGAGAACCTGCTGTGCTGCATCGGTGCCGCTGTTGCCCTTGGCTTGCCGGTTGCTGCCATCGAACACGGGTTGGCCGACGCGCCGGCCGTGCCGGGCAGGCTGGAACGGGTCGAGAATGACCGGGGTGCCGTAATTCTGGTCGATTATGCGCATACCGGGGATGCCCTCAAACGGGTCCTCGAGACCCTTAAGTCGCTTAAACCACAGAGACTGGTGACCGTATTTGGTTGTGGCGGTGACCGGGATCGCAGCAAGCGGCCGATCATGGGCGAAATTGCCGCGAATTTTTCCGATATCACGGTGGCGACATCCGATAACCCGCGAACCGAAGACCCCTTGAAAATTCTTGCAGATGTCCAGTCCGGATTGTCCCGCATACATCCGCGAGAGTGGACGGAACTGGAAGCCGGCAGGGGGGAAGGCCGCGGATATATCGTGATCCCGGATCGCCGGCAGGCGATCTGCTTTGCGGTGTCGATCCTGCGACCCGGTGACCTGCTGCTGGTCGCCGGCAAAGGGCATGAAGATTACCAGATCCTCGGCACGCAAAAGATCCATTTTGACGACCGCGAAGAAATTCGCCGTACTCTCAACCAGAGAGGTGCGACGTGATCGACATGGATGTACGGACCATTTCCGAAGTCACCCATGGGCGAATGCTCCAGAATGGTTCGAATGCCAGGGTCACTGGTTTTAGTACGGATAGTCGTTCCCTGCAGCCGGGAGACCTGTTCATCCCTTTGCGCGGCGAAACCTTCGATGGCCATGATTACCTGGCCCAGGCGGCGCAACATGGCGCCGCGGCCTGCCTGACTGAAGAAATCGTCGGCGGCCTGACCGTGCCGCTTGTCCAGGTTGAAGATACCTTGAAAGCATTAGGCGATCTGGCGGCTTTTGTGCGCAACCGCTTCAGTGGACCGGTGGTCGGCATCACCGGAACCACGGGCAAAACCACGACTAAAGAGATGTTGGCGTCCATTCTGATGCGGACTGGGGTAGGACTAAAATCGGCTGGCAACTACAACAACCTGGTCGGTGTGCCTCTCACCCTGTTTGGCTTGCAGGAGAACCACCACTGGGCCGTTGTGGAAATGGGGATGAGCGAGCGCGGAGAAATAGGCCGGTTGACCGAAATTGCCGCGCCGCAGGTGGGGGTGATCACCAATGTCGGCAGGGCTCACCTTGAGAGTCTCGGCAGCATAGATGCCATCGCCAGAGCTAAAGGCGAGCTGTTTGAAAACCTGCCTTCCGGGGGAACGGCGCTAGTCAATGCGGATGATCCTTTCGTGTTGCGCTTGCCGGTTGCGAACGGAGTCCTGAGGGTGCTGTATGGTACATCTGAACAGGCGCAGGTGCGGGCCGAACGGATAATTTCCAGCAACGGTGCCGTTGAATTTACTCTTCGTATTGGCGAAGGTGCCGTGGCTGTGCGTTTACCGCTGCCCGGGCGGCATAATGTGATGAATGCCTTGGCTGCCGCTGCAGCGGCCCGGGTGCTCGGGGTTCCCATCGAGGATATTGCACGTGGACTGGAAACCTTCAAGCCTTGCCCGGGACGTATGGAACTGGTTGGCTTGCCCGGCGATATCCTCTTGCTTGAAGACAGCTACAATGCCAACCCTTTGTCCATGAGGGCAGCTCTGGATGCGCTGCACGACCTGGGCGGGAATGGCCGGCGCATTGCCCTGCTCGGCGATATGCTTGAGCTGGGTCTGGCCGCCAAAGAGCTGCATCAGGAAATCGGCATTATTGCCGCCCAATGCGTTGACTGGCTGTTTCTTTTCGGTGACCTGGCGGAAGAGATCGGCCGCGGCGCAGCCGGCGTCGGTTTCGATGCAAACCATATCGTGACGGGCAGGACTCACGAAGCAATCGCGGCGGGAATCATTAACATGCTGCAGCCCGGTGACCGGATTCTGATCAAAGGATCAAGAGGAATGCATTTGGAAAAGGTCGTTGCACTCCTGCGATCTGCCATCAATCAACAGGTGAGCGCCTAAGGGACGGGACATGCTGTATCATTTGCTCTACCCGCTACATACGGATTTCTCGATTTTTTACGTCTTCAGGTTCATTACCTTCCGGACGATTTATGCGACAATTACAGCTTTAATGCTCAGTTTCATGCTGGGCCCCTGGCTGATCAGCAAGCTCTCCGCCCTGCAATGGGGCCAACGCGTGCGTAAACTCGGCCCTGAATCCCATTATGTCAAGGAAGGCACGCCGACCATGGGCGGCGTATTGATTTTATTCGCCATCGTCGTGCCAACCCTGCTCTGGGCCGACCTGACCAACTTGTATGTCTGGCTGACGATCCTGGTGACGGTCGGTTTCGGTATCATCGGTTTTATTGACGACCTGCTCAAGGTGCGTTTCAAAAACAGCGACGGCCTGTCGCCCAGGCAGAAGATGTTCTGGCAGATCCTGCTCGCCTTTGGTGTCGGCCTGGTTCTGTTTTTCTATCCGCCATTCCAGACCACGTTGGCCTTTCCGTTTTTGAAAGGGCTCAATCCCGATCTCGGCTGGACTTACATTCCGTTCGCCATGGTGGTTATCATCGGAGCCAGTAATGCAGTGAATCTGACGGACGGACTCGATGGCCTGGCGATCGGGCCGGTGATTATCGCCGCGGGCACGTATCTGTTGTTTGCTTACCTCGCCGGCCATGCCGATCTGGCGAGCTATCTGCAAATCAACAACGTGCAGGGGGCCGGAGAACTTGCCGTGCTCTGCGGGGCGATGGTCGGCGCAGGACTTGGCTTCCTTTGGTTCAATACTTACCCGGCCCAGGTCTTTATGGGGGATATCGGCAGTTTGTCGCTCGGCGGAGCGATCGGGACCATTGCTGTCATCACCAAACAGGAAATCGTACTGATCATTGTCGGTGGGATCTTCGTCATGGAGGCTCTGTCGGTGATCGTTCAGGTTACCTCGTTTCGGCTTTATGGCAAACGGGTCTTCCGGATGGCGCCGATTCACCATCATTTTGAGCTCAAGGGTTGGCCCGAACCCAAAATTATTGTGCGTTTCTGGATCGTGAGCATCATTCTGGCCCTGATCGGCCTATCGACACTGAAGTTGCGATAAATGGGACAAGAATATCGGGGAAAACATGTCATTGTCGTAGGCGCCGGCCGGACCGGCAGCGGACTGGTGCGCTATTTCCTGGCGTGCGGGGCAATCGTGACCCTCTCCGATGCGCGTCAGGTCGGCGAGATCATCATCCCTGAAGAATTTCTGGCCGCCGGAATAGGTCTTGACCTGGGCGGGCACACGCCGGCTTTGTTTGCAAGTGCCGATCTGGTCGTTATCAGTCCCGGGGTGCCTCTGGATATCGCGCCGCTGCAGGCCGCGCGCCAGAACGAGGTGCCGATTCTCGGCGAAATCGAGATTGCCGCACGCGAACTGCCACAGCCGCTGGCCGCGATTACCGGGACCAACGGCAAGTCGACAGTCACTACGCTGATGGGCGACATGTTTCGGGCCTGGGGACAGCGGACCTTTGTCGGCGGCAATCTGGGTACGCCGTTGATTGAGGCTGTGGGTCAAGCCTGGGACTGGCTGGTTGTCGAGCTGTCTTCTTTCCAGTTGGAAACAATTGTGTCCTTCAGACCCAAAGTCGGCGTACTGCTCAACATCAGCGAGGACCATCTTGACCGCTATCCGGATATGTCAAGCTACGTGGCGGCGAAAGCCCGTCTTTTCGAGAACATGACCCGAAACGATGTTGTCGTCTTGAATGCTGATGACCCACAGGTCATGGCCGCGGCGGGGCGAACCCCGGCCCGCAGAATCCTCTTCAGCAGCCAACAACGCTTGTCCGAGGGGATGTTCTTTGATGACGGATTTTTGGTCTGGAGCTGGCAGGGCAAGCAACAGCGGTTCGACGCCGGGGAGTTGATAATCCAGGGACAGCACAACCTGGAGAACGTTATGGCGGCACTGATTCCGCCACTTTTCAGCGGCTGCCCGGCGGCTGTCGCCTGGCAGGCGGCAAGCGCCTTCCGGGGGCTGCCGCACCGGATGGAGTTGGTTGGGGATGCCTGTGGAATTCGCTGGTTTGACGATTCCAAGGGGACCAATATCGGTAGCGTGGTGAAAAGTCTGGCCGGTTTCAGTCGACCGCTGGCCCTGATTGCCGGCGGCAAGGACAAACGAGGGTCACTGCAACCGCTGGAGAATCCGATCCGCGACAAGGTGGATCATCTGATTCTGATCGGTGAGGCGACAGAGCGTATGGCAGAGGCTTTTGCCGGCATGACGACCATCCACCGGGCGTCGAGTATGACTGACGCCGTCAGGATCGCCGCCAGAGTCACCCCGGCCGGAGGCACAGTCCTGCTCTCTCCCGGCTGTTCAAGTTTCGATATGTTCAGCAATTATGGGGAGCGCGGACGGATTTTTGCAGCAGCCGTTGCGGCTCTCGACAGGGTTGCGTGAGAAGCGAATGGAAATCAGGCAAGGTACCGACAATTCAATGCTGTTGCTTGCGGTCAGCCTGACGTGCCTGGGGATCGTGATGGTCTTCTCGTCGTCATCGATCATGGCTGTGAGAGCGCATGCCGACAGTCTCTATTTTTTGAAGAGACAGGGCCTGTTTGCCATGGTCGGCTTCGGTTGTCTTGCTGCGGTTATGCGTTTTGATTACCGCCATTACCAAAAACTGGCCGTTCCACTGCTGGCGGTTTGTCTCCTGCTGCTGGCCCTGGTGCTCATCCCTGGTGTCGGTCGAAAAGTCGGTGGCGCGATGCGCTGGCTGCCTCTTGGCGCCTTTTCGTTCCAGCCGGCGGAACTGACCAAGCTGGGCCTTGTGATTTTTATGGCGTATTCCCTGGCCAGGAAGAAAGAACGGGTAAAAAGATTCATGTCCGGCTTTCTGCCCTATATGCTTTTGTTAACTGGATTGCTTGCCTTGCTTCTGGCCCAACCGGACCTCGGCAGTGCCCTGACGATGGCTGTTGTTGCCGTCATGATGCTGCTGGTGGCTGGTACGCGGCTGGTCTATTTACTCGGCATGGCGATGGTCGCCGCGCCATGCCTGTATTTCCTGATCATGAACGTCGATTATCGCCGGCAGAGGGTTCTGGCCTTTCTCAACCCCTGGGAAGACCCGAGCAATTCAGGTTTTCAGATTATCCAGAGCTGGATTGCCTTCGGCTCAGGAGAAGCTTTCGGCAAGGGACTTGGCCAGAGTAAACAAAAACTATTTTACCTGCCTGAGGCGCACACCGATTTTATTTTTTCCGTGATTGGTGAAGAACTCGGGTTTGTGGGGGTCATTGTGATTGCGGCCATGTTCCTGTTACTGGTTCTCCGCGGATTTCGCGCGGCGTTGCAAGCCCCTGATGAATTCGGCTGTTATCTGGCGTTTGGCATGAGCCTGCTGATCGGGCTTGAAGCGTTCGCCAACATGGCTGTCGTCATGGGCATGGTGCCGACCAAGGGGCTGGCTCTACCGTTTTTGTCGTATGGTGGCACCAGCCTGGTGACCAGTCTCATTGCCATCGGGATTATCCTGAATGTGTCCGGTCATGCCCCCGGAGAGCTGCGATGAGACTGTTGCTGGCCGGTGGCGGCACAGGCGGCCACCTGTTCCCGGCCATTGCCATAGCGGAACAACTGAAACAGAACAACCAGGAGAATGCCGTTTTGTTCGTCGGCACCCGAAAAGGTCTTGAAGCCCGTTTGCTGCCCGAACTCGGATGGCCGCTGCGAACCATTGACATGAGCGGCTGGGCGGGACTCGATGCCCTGGCGCGCTGTAAAGCGCTTTTCCGAATGATCAAAGGCTTGAAGCAGTCGCGTCTGATCATCAAGGAATTTCGTCCGGATGTGGTTATCGGGTTCGGTGGCTATGCGTCGGTGCCGGCACTTCTGGCGGCAAAATGGCAGAAGGTGCCTTATCTGATCCATGAGCAGAATGCCTGGCCGGGCATGGCCAATCGAATGCTGGGACGGTGGGCGAAGCGGATCTGCCTGTCATTCGAGGATGCCGGCAGAGCGTTTCCCGGCCTGTTCACGGTCGTCACCGGGAATCCGGTCCGGTCTGCCATGGAACGGTGCCCGGAAATCAATCCGACGTCTCCGGTATTGCTGGTGTTCGGTGGCAGCCAGGGTGCCAGGGCCATCAATCGGGCTATTGTCGATTCCCTGGTGCAACTCGAGAACTGGCGCGGCAACCTGCAGATTCTTCACCAGTCCGGGCAGGCCGATTTCGAAGAGGTTGTCAGCGGCTATCGTGAGGCCAACTGGCAGGACGTTGATGTGCGGCCGTTCATCACCGATATGCCAGCCGCTTATGCTGCCGCCACCTTGGTTGTTTGCCGTGCGGGTGCGACGACCCTCGCCGAATTGACCGCGTGCGGCCGACCGGCCATCTTGATTCCCTTTCCCCATGCCACGGCAGGGCATCAAACCGAAAATGCACGGGCTTTGGCGAGCAAAGGCGCGGCAATTCTCATTGAACAACACGATTTGCTGCCGGAACAGCTCGGCCAGCTGATCGATGAACTGCTGGGAGATCCGGAAACGCTGCGAGCGATGGCAGCTTCAGGCCGGAAACTGGCCCAATATGGCGCTGCAACACGCATTTTGAATGAGTGCCGGGCGGTGCTGGACGAAGCCCACGGAACGGATTGATCATCATGTACGGTAAAATCAGGAAAATTCATTTTGTCGGCATCGGCGGCATCGGTATGAGCGGTATCGCGGAAGTGCTGATCAACCTGGGATACCAGGTGTCCGGTTCCGATCTGAAAGAAAGTGAGACGACACGCCGCCTGATCTCCCTCGGGGGCAGCGTTGCCTATGGACACAAAACTGAAAATCTGGATGAAGTCGACGTGGTGGTGACCTCAACGGCGATCCGTTCGGATAATCCCGAGGTGGTCGAGGCCCATCGCCGGACTATACCGGTGATTCCGCGTGCGGAAATGCTGGCGGAACTGATGCGCATGAAATACGGCCTCGCCATCGCCGGCACGCATGGAAAAACCACCACGACCAGTATGGTCGCGACTATCCTGTCCCATGGCGGCATCGATCCCACCGTGGTGATCGGTGGCCGCCTGGACCTGTTCGGATCGAATGCCAAACTCGGCCAAGGCAAATTTCTGGTGGCCGAAGCCGATGAATCGGATGGATCTTTTTTGAAGCTGTCCCCGACGATTGCGGTGGTCACGAACATCGATGCCGACCATCTGGACTATTACAAGGATATTGATGAGATCAGACAGACATTTATCAGTTTCATCAATAAGGTTCCTTTTTACGGACTCGCGGTGCTTTGTCTTGACGACGCCAACATCCAGATGCTGCTGCCGGCGGTCAAAAAACGTATGATCACCTATGGCCTCAACAGCCAGGCCGATCTGCAGGCCTCGGAAATCCGGCACGAGCAGTCCGGGACGTCCTTCAATGTGCATCTTCAGGGAGAAAGTCTGGGCAGAATCGGATTTCGAATGCCCGGTCGACACAACGTTCTGAACGCCATGGCAGCCATCGCCGTCGGTCTGGAACTGCAGTTGCCTTTCGAGGTGATTGCCGAAAGTTTCAAGGATTTCGGCGGCGTGCAGCGTCGCTTCCAGATCAAGGGCGAAGTTGGGGGTATCATGGTCGTCGATGACTACGGGCATCACCCGGTCGAGATCAAGGCGACCCTGGCCGCCGCCCGGGATGGCTGGTCCCGGCGGGTCGTGGCGGTGTTCCAGCCGCATCGCTACAGTCGGACCCAGGCCCTATACGACGATTTCGTGACGGCATTTTATCAGGCCGATCATGTCGCGATCATGGATATCTACGCGGCCAGTGAAGAGCCGATCCCCGGCGTGGATGCGCAAAGCCTGGCCGACGGGATCGCCGGTCATGGCCACAAGGCGTGTTTTTACACGGGCGGGCGCTCAGCGACCGTTAAGCATCTGCTGGACATTGTCAAGCCGGGGGATATGGTGATCACCCTGGGGGCTGGAAATATCTGGCAGACCGGCGAAGAATTTTTGGGGCGTCTTGAAGAAGGGTACCGGCATGGATAGGGCTGTGCTGCGCCAAAGACGGACAGCCGTGCTCATGGGCGGCCAGTCGGCTGAGCGGGAGGTGTCGTTGAAAACCGGCACCGCCGTCCTTGGCGCACTGCAGGCGGAGGGCTACAGTGTGGTCGGCATTGACCCTGATCAGGATTTGCCGGAAAAGCTGCGCGCGGCTGGCATCATGCAGGCATTCATCGCCCTGCATGGCCGCTACGGAGAGGATGGCAAGGTGCAGGGTCTGCTCGAAATGATGCGCATCCCCTACACGGGCAGTGGCGTGCTGACTTCGAGTCTGGCGGTGGACAAGGTCATGACCAAGCAGATGTTGCTCTATCATGAAATGCCGACTCCCGGCTTCCTGCCGTTCAGAAAGGGTGATGATCGCAAGGCTTTGCTGGCGCGCTGCCGGCATTTCCCTCTGGTGGTCAAGCCGGCGCGGGAAGGCTCAACCATCGGAATTAGCATCGTCAATGGCGAACAGGAACTGCAAGCTGGTCTTGACCGGGCCCTTGGCCATGACGACCTGCTCCTGATCGAGGATTACATCAAGGGGCGGGAGGTCACGGTCAGCGTTCTCAACGGCGCGGCGCTGCCGGTCATCCAGATTGTGCCGAAGAGCGGTTTTTACGATTACGAGGCCAAGTATACCAGTGGTCAGACAGAATATCTCCTGCCGGCGCCACTGGACAATGTACTTTACAACCGTCTGCAGAAAACTGCGGTTGCGGCCTGCCGCATGCTTGGCTGTCGGGGCGCGGCCCGGGTTGATTTCATGGTCCGCGAAAAAGAATATTACTGTCTTGAAGTCAATACGATTCCGGGTATGACCGAGACCAGCCTGCTGCCGAAGGCGGCGGCATATGCAGGCATCGGTTTCAGTGAATTGGTGCAGCGCATTCTTGAAGATTGTGGCCTCGAGAAGTGATGAGAGGCAAAGGTTCGTGATTTGATTTATGCATGACTTAAAGTGCGAAAAACCGAGAAAGGTCAAACAGAATCGCCCGAAAAAGGTGAAGCAGGCATGGGCATGGAAAAAAATTCTCCACCGGTCCCTGCAGGCAGTTGTCGGTATCGGCAGCGGCGTGCTGATCGTCAGCGGGTCGTTGCTGACGGCCCAGGTCCTGTTGGAATCCGGTTATTTCGCAGTCAAACAGGTTCGCGTGGAACACCAGTCGAAAGTCACTGAAAGTGACATTCTGGCGGCATCGGACATCCATCTCGGTGATGGCATCTTCGATCTCGATCTGCACCTGATCGGCCGCAAGATTGCAGAAAACCCCTGGGTCGCCAGGGCCGAAGTCGAGCGGGCCTTCCCGGACGAAGTGATTATCCGGGTAACTGAGCGTCAACCACAAGCCATTGCGGATCTGGGCTATCTCTACTATGTCGATGCCGGCGGAGAAATATTCAAGCTGCTGGACAGTACGGATTCCTTGGATTTTCCAGTGATTACGGGAATCGACCGGGAGTACATGCTCAATCATCCCGATGAGGTCCATGAAAAACTGCGAAAGGCTTTGGGCCTGATGCAGGCATTGCGCGAAGGCAGGCAATTCAACCTTGAGGATGTCTCGGAAATTTTTATCGATCCTCAGCAAGGGCTGACCGTGCATACTCTGGTGGGCGGCGTGCCAATTCACATGGGACATGGTGAGTTTGATTACAAGCTGCGCAGTCTGGAGCGGGTCTACGAAGATTTGGAACCAAGACTGTCCGCACTGAAATATATCGATCTGAATGTTGTTGACCGTGTGATCGTCAAACTGGATGTCAAACGCAACACAGGCCGAGGATAGAGCCTGGCGGAAGGGGAGTGATATGAATAATAAACGGGAGAATCTGATTGTCGGTCTGGACATCGGTACGACAAAAATCTGTGCCATTGTTGGTGCCATGACCGACGAGGGCCTGGATATCGTCGGCATCGGAACCAGCCCGTCAAAGGGCCTGCGCAAGGGCGTAGTAATTAATATCGAAGGTACCGTCAGTGCGATCCGCAAGGCGATCCAGGAGGCGGAACTCATGGCCGGCTGCGAGATCAAGACGGTCTTCGCCGGCATCGCCGGCGGGCATATCAAGGGCATCAACTCGCAGGGCGTCATTGCCATTAAAAACCGCGAGGTGACCAATGAAGATGTCCGGCGGGTGATTGATGCGGCCAAGGCAATCGCCATACCGATGGACCGCGAGGTGATTCATATCCTTCCCCAGGAATTTATCATTGATGACCAGGACGGCATCAAGGAGCCTCTCGGCATGAGTGGCGTCAGGCTTGAGGCCCGGGTGCATATTGTCACCGGTGCCGTGGCCAGCGCACAAAACATCATCAAGAGCTGCAACAAAGCGGGCGTGGATGTCGGCGATATCGTGCTTGAGCAGCTCGGGTCCGCGGAAGCGGTCCTGACCGCAGATGAGAAAGATCTCGGCGTTGCCCTGGTGGATATCGGCGGCGGCACCACGGATATTGCCATTTTCGTTGACGGTGCCATCAAGCACACCGCCGTACTTTCGTTGGGGGGCAATCATCTGACCAATGATATTGCCGTGGGGCTGAGAACTCCGACGGCGGAGGCAGAAAAAATCAAACAAGCTTTTGGGTGCTGTCTTGTCGCCAAGGTCGGTAAAGACGAAACCATCGAAGTTCCGTCGGTCGGAGGCCGTGAACCGCGGATCCTGTCGCGACAACTGTTGGCAGAAATCCTCGAGCCGCGAGTCGAGGAGATCTTCACATTGGTCAATCGGGAAATCGTCAAAAGCGGCTTCGAAGACCTGATCGCCTCAGGGGTCGTTTTGACCGGTGGTTCGGTGATTTTGCCGGGTATGCCGGAATTGGCTGAACAGGTTTTCGACCTGCCGGTGCGACGCGGTGTGCCGCAAGGGATAGGCGGATTGACCGATGTTGTTAATTCGCCGATCTATGCGACGGGCGTAGGCCTGGTAAAGTACGGCAGCCGGAATATGCAGACCCGACATTTTGCCATCGGCCAGGAAAACCTGTTTGACCGCGTGACGCGGCGGATGAAGGAGTGGTTCGGCGAGTTTTTCTGAGGTCTTTCAGGCATAACACGCACAAGTCAGTCAATGCTGACCGGCAATATAACCAACGGGCGGTATCGCGGAGATGCCGGACCAGACAGATGGAGGGAGTCATGACGTTCGAATTTGATGAAAAGATGGATCAGGTTGCCAAGATCAAGGTGGTAGGGGTTGGCGGTGGCGGCAGCAATGCTGTCAATACAATGATTGTTGCCCGTGTCGAAGGGGTGGACTTCATCGTCGCCAATACGGATGCACAGGCCCTGCGTTTCAATCAGGCCCCGATGCGTGTGCAACTCGGCACGAAACTCACCAAAGGGCTTGGCGCCGGGGCCAATCCGGAAGTCGGCAGGGAAGCCGCCCGGGAAGATCGCGCCCGGATTGCCGAACTGCTGCAGGGTGCGGACATGGTTTTCATCGCCGCCGGGCTTGGCGGCGGGACGGGAACCGGTGCTGCGCCGGTGATTGCCGAAGTTGCCAGAGAACTTGGCGCGCTCACCGTTGCGGTGGTCACCAAGCCGTTCAGTTTTGAGGGCAAACAGCGCATGAAAAAAGCGGAAGAAGGCGTCGAAGAACTCAAAAACGTGGTTGACTCCCTCATCCTGATACCGAACGACCGCTTGAGCGGATTGGCTGGCAAGAAGATGGGCATCCTCGATGCCTTCAAGCCGGCGGATGATGTGCTGCGCCAGGCCGTTCAGGGGATTTCCGACCTGATCACAACGCATGGCATGATCAATGTCGATTTTGCCGATGTCAAAGCGGCGATGAGCGAACGCGGTATGGCCATGATGGGCATCGGTATGGCTGAAGGCGAGAACCGTGCCACGGAAGCCGCCCGTCAGGCGATCAGCAGCCCGCTGCTCGAGGAGATCGACATCTCCGGTGCCAAGGGCGTGCTGGTCAATATCAGCGGTTCGTCGAGCATGACCATGGATGACTACCAGGAAGTGGCTAATATCATCCATGAAAAAGTCCACGAAGATGCCAACATCTTTATCGGCCTGGTGATCAATGAGGATCTGGGCGATAAAGTTCAGGTCACGGCGATTGCGACCGGTTTCGGGTCCTCCTTCGACAAGAACCGTCGGCCTTCACAGGATCTCGGCCAGACGCCTGCTTTTCCTGTGGGCGGTCGCAATGATCTCGATATCCCGACCATCCTCCGTCGCCAGCAGCAGGACAAGCCGCGTTCGATGCGCATCGGCATGCCTGTCGGGGCGGGAGATGATGAATACGATATCCCGACCTTCCTGCGCAAGCGCGTCGATTAGGTTGACGCAGGCCTTGCGGGGCCCGTAGGGACGTGGACCAGGATACAGCAACAGGTTTGATGCTGCGGCTGCTCAGACGTGCGCACAGGTGCCGGTTCTCCGCCCGGCGATAGAAGGTGTGCGGACGAAAACCAGAGTTGCCCTGACTGGACTCCCTCATGAAATGGACCGTTTCGGCGGTCCTTTTTTTATTGCCGACCAATGTCGCGACTTAAAGTCAGTGAATCTGGATCATGCTGTGATGTCATGAGTTGTGCAAGGCGGGGGCGGTTCTGCTGACGCTATCGTGTTGCTGGTGTTGCTGGGCAGTGTCTACACTACCCTTTATAAAGAAAATCTTGTTATGATGAAAAATAGAGATTTTGTGAAGGATCTTTCCGATAAGACCTGTAAGGAGTGAATAATGAAGATCACCCGCCTCGAAAATTGTGAAATGTTTCCCGTGCAGATGGAAGGGGCCGTCGGCGCCTCCCGGCAGGTGCCGATCGGCAAGGCCGATGGCGCGCCAAATTTCAGCATCCGGGTTTTTACCCTGGAGCCGGGGGGGCAGACCCCGCATCACACCCACGCCAGCGAGCACCTCAATTACATTCTGCAGGGCAGCGGCGAAGTGATGGATGTCGATACGCCCAGGGCCGTCAGCGCCGGGGATTTTGTCCTCGTCACGCCTCACCATAAACATCAGTACCGCAATACCGGCGACGGCCCGCTGGTTTTCATGTGCATGGTGCCGGCTGCCTATGAGTAAGGTTTTCAACACGGGTAGTTTTCTGCCTTATATGATCTTTGCGGGAATCGCGATCACTTGAAAACGACAAAGGAGAGTAACCGATGGCAGTAACCAGAGGAGTCAAGACCCTTTTACAGGCCAAACCGACGATCGAAGGTGCCGGTGTTCATCTGAAGCGCGCCTTTGGTTTTGACGAACTTCCGCTCTTCGATCCCTTTCTGCTGTTCGATGACTTCCGTTCCGACAATCCGGACCACTATGCTCTGGGTTTCCCTTCCCATCCCCACCGTGGCATCGAAACCATTACCTACGTTCTTCATGGTGAAGTCGACCATGTCGACAGCCTCGGCAACCAGGGCACGATCCTGGCGGGTGACGTGCAGTGGATGACCGCCGGAAGCGGCATCGTTCACCAGGAGATGCCCAGAGGGGATGCTGACGGCCGACTCGAAGGTTTTCAGCTGTGGGCCAACCTGCCGGCCAGGAACAAAATGATGCAGCCGCGCTATCGGGACATCCAGGCGATCGATGTCCCGGAAGTTGTTAGGGACAATGGCGTGCGCATCAAAGTGATCTGCGGTACGGTCGATGGCAGGCGCGGTCCGGTCAGGGATGTGGTCATCGATCCGGAATATCTGGATGTGAGCATGCCGTCCCATGCGAGCTTCCGGCATGCGACCCGACCGGGTGACACGGTTTTTGCCTATGTGACCGGTGGCCAGGCCTGTTTCTGTCAGAAGCACGAGACGCTGGCGGGGGATGGGGAGATCGTTCTGTTCAGCGACGGTGATGAACTCGGCGTGACTACGGCCGGGGGAGCGGCCAGTTTTCTGCTGGTGTCCGGCAAACCGCTCGATGAGCCGGTGGCCTGGCAAGGGCCGATTGTCATGAACCACCAGGCTGAACTCGATCTGGCCTTCAATGAATACCGGAAAGGGACCTTCATCAAGCATGCCTGAGATCGCGGTCGGCGCACAAATTCTCTCCCGCGCGGCCGATGCGTTGCGAGTGGGTTGTCTGCTTTGCCGTTACTGCGTGACGATACCCAGTAAACCGAGTTGCTTATGTCGCGTCGCCTGATAGAAAAATATCGCAAACGGCTGGCTGCCGAAAGGGGGGGG
>RRYU01003488.1_pt1 | contig 55761 bp, 47 predicted proteins | sample 2162651 | NCBI WGS metagenome assembly RRYU01 (sample SAMN10267283, study PRJNA491782) | microbial mat metagenome | isolation source: biomat in the production well | place: Japan: Minami-Kanto gas field, natural gas well KTG3 | collected 2017-06
GTGTGGATGGCAGGGGCATCCGGGCGGCGTGAGGAATCTCCAGTGCAGCACAATGACGATGTCTCGCGCCACACAGCGCACAGCCTATAGCCCTACGCCGGAATGCAGGACACGTTTTCTACATTCTACGTTCTACGTTCCCAACCAAACCAGGAGGAATACACCATGACCAGCCTTCATACTCGTCTCCGCGACTATCTTGCCGGGCCAGGCACGGCGCAGCTCGCGCAGGTCGCCCCGCTGAGTTTTGTGGCCGGCTGTACCGGGGCGATTATCGCCGCCCTGGTGGGCATGCCCGGCTTTGCCGCCAGCGGGCTGGGCATTGTCCTGGGCGGCCTGGCGATCAACTTTAGCTCGTCTCTGATTGACCGCATTCTGCTTGCCGACAGCGACCGCCAGCGTAGTCAGGTGATTGAACAGGGCGTGCGCGACGGCGATCGTGATGTGCAGGCGCTGGTCGCCGGGGCACTGATCCAGGCCGGGGCCGAGATGTCACAGGCCATACCCGCTGCCGACCGCGATGCCCTGATTGGCGATCTGCACACGGGCATGCAGCAGGCGGGGGGATCGGTGGCAACCATTGCTCCACGCTACACGGCCGCCCTGCGTGACCCTCAGACCGACTGGGCCGCGCTGCAGGCGGCGTTGCGCGAGACAATTACCCATGTGCATCAGACCATGGAGGCCAGCGAGGAGGGCGTGATTAGCGGCAGCCGGCAGGAAGCGAGCCAGGCGAGCGGGCCGGTGGAGCAGGTCATGCGGGCAACCAAAAAGGGACGGATTGAAAATAGCCAGCAGATTGCCAGCGGCCCCGGCGCAACCACGTCCCGGCACTGCCCAGATTGTGGCCTGGCTGTCCCGACCGGGCAGCCGGTGTGCGCGAGCTGTGGGGCGCGGTTGATGTGAATATAGGCATGCCATCTCATCGCAGCGGGCGCAGAGGAACGCCGCATGCACTATAGGGCTACGTCAACGTCCAGGAACAGGTATATCGTGCCGACGTCAGTCGGCCTCAGACCCCCTTCGGAAGCCGACTACAGTCGGCACAACATGGGAACATGGGATGGACATCTTTACGCTCACATACGCTGAATACCTTATCGATATCGACACAATTACTCCATCGGAAAACCAACGGTCACACATACGTAAACAACCGCTTTTTTCCGGGTATATGCGCCTTCCTCTATCATTTAGGCACAATCGCTCCACTCTGTTTCCCCGTGTGTGGATCATCCCGTCCCGATAATCTCCCATGCGATTCATCATGATCGGAATACCGCGATTCCAGTTAGTTGTTTCATGCTGGTAATAGGTGTCTGATACACTGCATCTGCCACCGCACACGCTGTGTGGAGTGAGGGGCACAGCATCCATGCTGACTGCAGGGGCACACCGAAATCGGAGATCGCCACGGAGCTATCTTTCGGGAAACCTTCCTTGAACGACCCTGGCTTGCCTGCTTGACAAATACTATACCGTTCGGTATACTACTCCAGTCAATCATAGCCAGAAAGCGCCAGCAGGAAAAATCCAGTGGACAACCGTAGCCACATCCTTGAAAATGCCTTACAGCTCTTCGCCGCGCACGGCTATGATGCGGTGGGCGTGCGCGACATATGCACGGCGTCTGGCATTACCAGGCCGACGCTTTATCATTATTTTGGCAGCAAACGCGGTGTGCTCGAAACGCTGGTGCAGGAACGTGGCACGCCGCTGCTCACCCGGCTTAGCCAGGCTACCATCTATACAGGCGACCTGCCGCTGAACTTGAATCGTGTGGTGGCGGCCTGCTTTCAGTTTGCGCACCAGGAACCGGTGTTGTATCGCATGCTGCTGACGTTCTGGTTGAGCGTACCGGCGCAAGATACGTTTCAGGTGGTGGCGGCCTTTAATGAACAGCAGTGGCAGTGTGTTGAAGCTATGTTTCAACAGGCTGCCGCTGATCATGGCAATATGCGTGGGCGGCAACGTATTTATGCGGCTACCTTTCTGGGTATGATTAACACCTATGTCGGCCTGGCGCTGAATGGCTACCTGGAGCTGACCGATACTCTGGTTGCTCAGGCGGTGCAGCAGTTTTCGTATGGCATCTATTCGTAGCAGGGTGCGCTTTTTTTATCATTAGTATACCTACCGGTATATATAGAAGGAGAATCGCTATGTCGTCCTGGGCGTATGACGCTATTTTCTATCATGTCTATCCGCTGGGATTATGTGGGGCACCGCCCCGGAATGATTTCAGTGCAGTACCCGAAGCGCGCCTGGCCCGGCTGCATGCCTGGTTGCCGCATCTGCAAGAGCTGTATGTCAATGCACTGTATCTGGGGCCACTGTTTGAGTCCAGTGTGCATGGCTATGATACCGCCGATTATTTTCAGGTTGACCGGCGCTTAGGCTGCAATCAGACGCTGGCCGAACTGGTAACCGCCTGCCATGCCCGTGGTATACGCGTCATTCTGGATGGCGTTTTTCACCATGTGGGGCGCGATTTCTGGGCTTTCCGTGATCTTTACACCAACGGCGAAGCGTCGCCCTATCGTGACTGGTTTGTAGATCTGGACTTTAGCCAGCGCAGTCCTTACAATGATCCCTTTTCCTATGCTGGCTGGCATGGCCACTATGATCTGGTCAAACTCAATCTGCAACATCCTGATGTACGGGCGCATCTGTTTGCGGCTGTGCGCTTCTGGATTGAGCAGTTTGATATCGATGGCCTGCGGCTGGATGTAGCCGAGGATATTGATCCGGACTTTTTGCGTGAACTGGCCGCCTTCTGCCGTGCGATCCGGCCCGATTTCTGGCTTTTAGGCGAAGCCATTCATGGCGACTATCGGCGGCTGGCCTGTGCAGACATGCTAGATTCTGTTACTAACTACGAGTGCTACAAGGGGCTATATTCGAGCCTCAATGATCAGAACTATTTCGAAATTGCCTATGCGATCAATCGTCAGTCTGGCGAAAATGGCCTCTATCGTGACACGCCTCTTTATACGTTTGTCGACAACCATGATGTCAGTCGTGTTGCCAGCATGCTACACAACCCGGCCCATCTTTATCCACTGTATGCCTTATTGTTTACCATGCCGGGAGTGCCTGCAATCTACTATGGCAGCGAGTGGGGCATACAGGGCCGGAAGCAACCGCCTGATGACCAGGTGTTGCGTCCATGTCTGGATACTCCTCAGGACACCAGCCACATGCCGCACCCTGATCTGGCCGGTATGATTGCGCACCTGGCTCGTATTCGACGCAATACACCGGCACTGCGGCGTGGAGCCTACAAACAGATGTTTGTGGGGCACAAGCAGTTTGGTTTTGCCCGTTCCTATGAAGGTGACTATATCATTGTCGTGATCAATGCCGCCGCAGAGCCAGCCGCCGTTGCGTTACCGGTAGATCTGCCCGATGGACGGCATTTTATCGATCTGCTGTCGCCCGATCAGCAGGCTGGCGTTCATGCTGGCAAGCTGCAGCTTGATGCTGTGCCACCTTATGGAGTGCAGATTATGGCGCTACAGTAATTGCTACTACATATACGGAATTTCCTTAGACCAGTTTACAACAAAAACCCATCGCTATGCCTGCAAAAAGTTGTTATGCTGGCTTAATGAGCAGACAACCACAACCGGTTGCGGTTATGCGTCATTCAATCTTGCTGGTTGACGACGATGATCGCGTGCGTAACGCCCTGATGCGCTTTCTCCAGCACTCTAAGGAGTGGGATCTAGTCGATGCTGTGTCTGATGGGGCAAGTGCGCTGCAGCGTGCCGCAGAACTGCATCCCGACGTGGTCTTGCTCGATTTCTGGCTGCCTGATGGCAACGCGGCAGTTTTCTTGCCGCGCTTGCGTGCCCTGGATCCGCCGCCGCTGGTGGTTGTGCTTACAGGCGACTCGACGGCAGCTATCCATGAACAGGCGGTGTTATTGGGGGCGGTTGCCTGTCTGCATAAATTACTTGATCCCGACGATATGCTGTATGAACTGCGTCTGATCCGCGATCGTCTGTCCAGGTCGTAGTTTCTGGTACAATACTGCTCACCAGTAGGGGAAGAGATTCACCACAGAGTCACGAAGTCACGGAAGATTGCTCGTTCTGCTGCTATCCCTGCCGTCGCTGGCTGGGTATCGCTGCGTGCTGATCAGCTGGCGCTCCCGCGATCGTGAATAGGTACAGAACGTATGCGGTCGATGTGCAACCCAGGCGTTTGATCATCCGAAAGCCCTGTGTCGCCTGCGGTTCGACAGGCGGATGGTGAGCCTTTCGAACGGCACTATAGACGGCAGCATGGAATGTTCTATCGTTTTTTTCAAAAAAGTTGCGCCGTAGGCGCAACTTTTTTGAAAAAGATGATCTTCTTCCACCCTGCCGGAGACGAATCCTGATTATTAGAAGGATGACCACATACGTTCTGTCATATATGGCGCGGTTGTCCTTCCACTGAGGTATTTATTCTATGCGATCATACTGGCTGGTGAAAACGAGTGTCATCATCATCACCATGCTGCTTGCTGCATGCGGCAGCGCATCCACGTCTGTTGTCCCCTCCATAACCCCAACAGTTCAGCCGACCGATGTGCCAACCAGCACATCCGAAGCGGTGACAGCCACCCCCGAACAGGTTACCGAGAGTGTGCCAACCCCTGATGCACCACCTGTCGAGGGTGCCCTCGCCTGGCGCGATCAGGTCTTACGCAACGATATGGTGTTTGTGTCCATCGCTGGTCTGCCTGATCCTGGCGATGATGCCGTCTATGCTGCATGGCTGTCTGGTAGTGCAGGCGATCTGCCACTGGGGGTATTAGCTGCTACCGATCCCGATAGGGCTACCCTGATGTATGCGTCACCGACGCAAGAGAATCTGCTGGGACTGTATGACCAGGTTTCGATTACACAGGTTTCGCCTGATGAAGCGGATAGTGCTATGACCAATGTGGTGATGCGTGGTGCGTTGCCAGAAGAGGCGCTGGTGCCTATTCGGCATATCCTTTATCGGATCGATACAACGCCGGATCAGACGGGCCTGGTGCTGGGTTTACGCCAGGAAACTGAAGAACTCTTGCGCCATGCCCAGTTTTTGCAAGAATCCTTCGACGTGGGTGATTTTGCGCTGGAAAAGGCCCACGCCGAACATATCATCAATATTATTCGCGGCTCGGAAGCCCGCGATGTCAATGGCGACGGCAAGGTGCAGAATCCTGGTGATGGGTATGGCTTACTGCCTAATGGTCAGCAGGACGGCTATATCAAGGGCATGGTCGACCAGGCACGCCTGGCGGCGACAGCGTCCGACGCCACTGAGGATATCAAGCTGCATGCCAGCCATGTGCAAATTGCGGGCGAGAATACGCGTGTGCGCGTTGAAGAGTTGCGCACGCTGGCCGAGCGTATTGCGGCGGCTGCCACTATCGATGAAACGCGCCAGGATGTGCTGGCGCTGCTGGCGCTGGCGCATCAGACCATCCAGGGCGTCGATATTAACCTTGATGAACAGATTGGTCCTGTGCCCGGTGAAGGCGGTGTGCTGACGGCGTATCAGCATGCGCAGTTTATGGCTGGCATTCCGCTTGCGCTTGAAACAGAAGATACCAGTGTGACACCGGCACAACCGGTGCAGACTGCCGCAGCGCCAGCGCAGGAAATCGTGATCGACATCAACGACAATCGTTTTGCGCCCCGAAAAATCACCGTTCCCCTCGGCGCAACCGTTGTCTGGCGTCACGGTGGACAGGGCACACATACAGTGACTGCCGATGATGGATCATTTGATAGTGGTTCGCTGGCTAGTGGCGACACCTTCAGCTTCACCTTTGACCAGGCTGGTACGTTTCCATACCACTGTTCGTTTCATGGTGGTCCGGTGGGCGAAGGGATGTCGGGGGCAATTGTGGTTGCGGCAACATCTGCGCCGCCTGCCGAGCCAATCCCGGCAGCAACACCAGCCATTCAGGATACTGCTACCGAAGATGCGGCAACTGACGATGCCGAGATCCTGATTGGCGATAATCGTTTTGTTGAGGACGAGATCCGTATTCCGGTGGGCGCAACCGTGGTCTGGACGCACGCTGGTCAGCGGCCGCATACCGTAACCGCCGACGACGGCTCGTTTGACAGTGGCACACTGAACAGTGGTGATACATTTAGCTTTACCTTTGATCAAGCTGGAGTGTACCCCTACTACTGTGAGTTGCATGGAGCATCAAACGGCGGGGGTATGGCGGGCGTTGTGATTGTAGGCGATGCCGCGCAAACGCCGGATGCAACCGAGCCATCGGCTTCTGCCTATGTTACCGTTTCGATGGAAGATTTTGCCTTTGTTCCGTCTGAGGTTCGCATCAAGGCCGGTACAACCGTAACCTGGGAAAACGTGGCATCGCGGCAGCATTCGGCTACAGGTGTGGATGGCACGTTCGATACCGGGCTATTTGAGCCGAACGACGTACGCAGCTTCACATTTGATCAACCAGGAACCTATCCCTACTTCTGCCAGATTCATGGCTCGGTCGATGGGCTGAGCGGCATGGTCGGCGTGGTGGTGGTAGAGCCGTAGAGACGCCAGATGTTCCGTCTCTCTGGCTCTAGACATGGTTTTGGGATGACCAATCTTTACTTTACAATGCACAGACGGATGAACCTGCTTGAATCACCCCACCCCCGGTCCTCGCCCCTTCACGGGGCGGGGGAGCAGGGCGGGGCATGACCCACACCTTTATCGCATCAGGATGCGGTCGAAATCGCGTCTTCCTGCCATCCAAGGGGTTCGGCGGGGTGCAACCCCGCCGAGATTCCAGTGTTGTCGGTTTGTTTTGGCGGCTTTGCTGCCAAAACAAACCGACAACACTTTTTTTGCGGGGGGCCGAAGGCCCATACGCATCACGGTAAGCCGGTTCGGTGTTCCTTCTCCTCCTCCTCTGATGCCGATGCCAGGTGGATACCCCACCCCCCTACCCCCTCCCCTTCCAGGGGAGGGGGAGAAGATTCGGCGGTATCACGCGGCGGCGAAGCCGCCGCGTGATACCGCCAGGTGGATACCCCCCTCTCCCCAGTGGGGAGAGGGGGGCAGGGGGGAGAGGGGCCATATGTCGTCCTGAAGCGATTCATCCAAAAAATCTACCCGTGTGGGCAGGGGGGAGAGGGCGTTTTGTCTAACCAAACTGTAAAGTACCTACGAACCTCGTCCTACGTAATTTTACGTAGCTTCAATTGTTCCCCTGTACGTATATATGCGCAGGCATACTATACATTCTGTTCAGGCATAGATCAAGGTTTTGGTTATTGAAACGTGTGCCCAATTCCGTTATAGTAGAGCTATCCACGTTTGATACCTACCTGGTAATCTAGCCTGACCCGCACATCGGTAAACTGCAAAAGTGCCATATTTTTACGTCTGGGGGAAACAATGACCAGTATATCCTGTGGAGCATTGCCTGTATATGCCGGATCTGGTGTTCTGGAGTCCGGCAGTTTGACAACACGTGCAGGTGATTTCAAACGCACCTGGCGGCGTGGCATCCACCTGATTGGCTCGACGCGTGCCTATGCCGATCTCTTCACTCATTTGCAAGCCGATGGTATTATTCCGCCGCTACGTGATGGAGGTAGTGTACTCGATTATGGCATTGGCACGGTTGCCTTTAGTCTGGCGCTTACCAGTGTACGTGTGCAGATCAATGGTATGGACATTAACCCCTTTATGTATGCCACGCCGTCTCGCTCAGCCCGGCGGGCTGGCCTGAATGTAGAGGTTTTTCATGGGCATGATCAGCATCTGCCGTTTGCTCCAGCGAGCTTTGATCTGGTAGTGGGCACACACCGACTGGTTGACCAGGATCACCAGTTCAATGATTTGCAGGAAATATGGCGTGTTCTACGACCGGGAGCACCGGTGATTATGATTGCGCACACACCTGACCGGTCGAATCACAGCGACATCAGTGGCACCCCCAGTCGACTGATCGATATGATGCAGCATATTGGCCTCGCTGATGTGCGTCAGTATAATGTGGCGGGTAGCGATGCAGTGTCCCGTCAGTTCGAGGTTGCCTGTATCGGTTTCAAGCCGCTCAGTGACACTCTGCCCCTACTGTCCACTGTTGATTTCGGGACTAACCAGTCCGATGCGGGCAGCATACAGCGCAGCCTGCGTACGACTGGACAGTTCGAGCTTGCTTAACACATTACTCACATGCACACTCACGGTCTTTTCGGTAATAACCAGCGCATCGGCAATCTGCCGGTTCGTAAACCCACGTGCTAGCAGGGTCAGCACCTCCTGCTCACGTCGCGTGAGGCGTTCAGGTGTGGCATTTGGCCGTGAAGTTGCCTGAACCAGATGCCGCGTAGCTTCCGGGTGCAGATACGGATGCCCATTATAGACCGAGCGAATGGCGTGGGCCAGTTCCTGCACCTCGATATCCTTCAATAAATACCCATCGGCCCCGGCCTGGACGGCTCCAAGCACCAGGTCAGCCTCGGCGAATGTTGTCAGCGCAATAATTGGCATTGTAGGATGCTGGCGCTTAATTGCCGCAATAGTCGTTACTCCATCCATTTCCGGCATAACCAGATCCATCAGCACCACATCGGGGTGCAAATCTGTCACCGCTGCGATAGCCTCACGCCCGTTACGTGCTTCGCCTGCCAGTTCAATATCTTCCAGCACGCGCATCACTGCACGCAATCCTTGCCGTGCAATGGTGTGGTCATCGACGATCAAGACCCGGATCTTTTGCATGCCTCTGCTCATACTCTATACTCTCTCTGGTGTAGGATCAGGCCACTCGATCAGGATTTCCGTTCCCTGGCCAGGGGCCGAGTGGATCGCACAGCGCGCATTAATGCGGTCGGATCGCTCACGGATCGAAATCAGGCCAAAACTCGTTTCGCCGATCTGGTCGGGATGAAAGCCGATTCCATCGTCGATAATACGCATACGGGTTGGTTGGCGGCCCTGCAGCGATATTTGTACCTGATGCGCACGGGCATGGCGATTAATATTATTGAGCGCCTCCTGCGCGATGCGCGAGAGTGCCTGAACCACTTCGCCGGGAAGGGTAATATCGGCATCAGCTTTTACCACCACCGTACTCTCTGTGCGCCGCTCAAAGTCGTTGGCATGGCGCTGAAGCAATTGCGCCAGATTCTGCTCACCGGCATCTGCCGGGCGTAATTCAAACAGTAACGCCCGCATCTCAGCCAGGGCACCCCGCGTCAGGTCGCGAATGTTGCCCAGAGCCTGGCGCGCTTCCTCGCGATCAATCTCCCAGAGATCGGGCACAACCTGGGCTAACAGGCTCATACTGAACAGCGATTGGGTCACCGAGTCATGCAGTTCGCGTGCCAGACGGCGGCGTTCTTCCAGCACAGCCAGTTGCTGGCCGCGTTCAGACAGCAGCAGATGCTGTTGACGGCTATCAATCGCAGCGGCAAGCTGGGCTGCCGTAGCCTGGTATGGCTGCAGATCCGTGTCGAGCCATTCATATGGGTGAGGATAGCTCAACAGCACGATCCCGATACGCGTGCCGCGTACGATCAACGGCACCAGCGCCAGCGCCACCTGTTCATACTGGATCTGAATATCGCGCAGAACATCGGGTATATCTGGTTCGGTATGAACATCAGCAAACGTCACCGCCTGCCCGGCGTCAAGCAGGGGAGTAAATGGTGCTTCCAGAAAGGGCCAGCGCGTCTCACCCAGTTGTGTGCCACCCTGCGGCGTCCAACGACCGCGCAGTATCATGGTGGTACGGCGTGCCAGGTAATCGGTTTCAAATAATACAATCGAACATGCCTGGCGTCCATGCGTCGCTACCTGCCCCAGGTAGGCGGCAATCACTTCTTCAACACTCATAGCCGTGCTGATACGCTGGCTGGTGGCATACAGAAACTGCATGGTTTCCAGGGCATACTGCATACTGCCAAAGAGACGGGCATGTTCCAGGGCGACACCGAATTGATCCGTGATAATTTCAATACTCCTCGCTTCCTCTTCATCAATTGATCGTTGAGACTGGACGGTAATCATTCCCAGGATACGATCGCCTACAATGATTGGCACGTTCAGTTCACTCCCAGGCAGCGTATGTTCTGGTGCCGCGGTGGGGCTATCATGGGCCGATCCGCCTACCATGACGCGCTGGCGTGTGCGGGCTGCAACGCTGGCTGGCCCCGCTTGAATACTCCAGAGATAGCTGGCAGGCAGATCCGTGCCAGCAGCGCGGGTGTCCGCAAACGGAATAAATACCTGCGGGTCTTCCGGGTTGATCAGCGCAGCCGCAACAAAAGAAAAGTCAAAGTGATGCGCGATCGCCGTAATTGCGGTCTGAAAGACGCTGTCTGAGCCAGGACTACTTGTGATCAGTTGACCAATGTGCGCAATCAAGGTCAGGCGCTCGTTGCGCTGCTGTTCGTACTCAAAACGATGTGCGTTTTCAATCGCAATCGCAGCGTGGCGTGCAAATACCATCAGTGTCTCGACATCCTGGGCATCAAAGCAGCGCGGAGGTTCGGCCCCGATGCCAAAGAAGCCGATCATGCGCCGATTCTGCCAGATTGGTATGCCGATCACACTATGCTCGGCCAGTGTACTGATCCTTGGTGTGTCCAGGTCACGATACCGTTCCATACAAACCGCCTGCTGGTCACGCAAAACTTGCCCGGCCAGCCCGACGCCGATCGGGATTTCTGATCCTAACTCCAGGGGCGGCATATTCACAATCGCGGCGATTTGCACAACCGGGCCATCAGCACGCTGCTTAACCAGCCCGATTGACCCATACTGTGCCCCAATCAGGTCGGTTGCACACTCGATCAGGCGCGTCAACAACGGCTCTAATGCCAGTTCGCCGCTGATCAACTCGATAAAGCGGCGCAGGCTCTCGGCGCGGCGCAGAGCGGTGTCAAGCTGGTTTTGGAGCGTCTCAACAGACATAATAGCGTAAATATGCGAAAGACAAGGTTCAGGTTTCCTTTACACTCTGGCTGGGACTGAGGCCATATGGCTTTCTGGTAGATCAGACGCCCTCACCCCTGGCTCCCTCTCACGGGTAGGGTTTTTGGTCGGATCGCATTGTGACGCCATCGGTAGGGACAGGCGTCTGCCTGTCCGTGTAGACGTGTTCCGCATCAGGACGGCCTGCGGACGCGCAGAAGCGCGTCCCTACGGAAAAACCTGCCCGTGAGAGATCCCCTGCCCCCTCTCCTGAGGGAGAGGGGGCAGGGGGTAGCCAGAGTGTTGCGCTACCCGGTTTTATCGCATCGGTGTGCGAAACGTACACATATAATAGATCATCTCCTGGCTGCCTGTGTCCATTATAGTACATTCCGGGGGATGGTGATAGATCTTCCGCCTCCTGCACTAGGGTATTCCCTTAGATCGCCTATGGCGAATGCCTCTGGTTTCACTCGCCATGCTTTGCTATCGTACATACAAGTTAACACGTCAACACGTACAGTGATAGAACCATATATTTAAGGAGACACCTCGTATGAAAAAAGTTCTTGCAATCGTTACCGAGTGGGGTTACTGGGGTGAAGAACTGGTTGGTCCGCTTGAAGTTCTTGATGAGCACGGATACGAAACTGTCTTCACGACACCAAAGGGCAAGAAACCACGTGCCCTGCCCCCCAGCAAGAATGCCGGCTACCTGGATCCGCCGTTGCGCAAGGTTGTTACCAGCGAATACTATGCTGAAAAAACGCGTGAACTGGAACAGTCGGATCGCCTGGATAATCCGATCAATCTGTCAGAGTGGTTCCCCGAACGTCCGTACTTCAACGATCCGGAGTTTGGGCACGAGCTAGAGAAGTATCATAATATGCGCGCCGAGTGCTGGCAGCAGCTGGCCGAGTATGATGCGCTGCTTATCCCCGGCGGTAGTGGTGCTTTGATTGATATTGGCAACAATCAGCGTGTGCATGATGTCATTCTGGGCTTCTATAGCTTGAATAAGCTGATTGCTCCGATCTGCTATGCCGTTACGGCGCTGGCTTTTGCGCGCGATTGGACCGATCGCCGCAGCATTATCCAGGGTAAGCATGTTACCGGCCACGCAATCGAATATGACTACAAGGATGGTACTGGTGTTCTGGGGGTCAATGCCAACTTTGGCCCGCCCTTCTATCCGCTGGAGTTTATCCTGCGCGATGCGACTGCGCCGGATGGCCAGTACCACGGCGGCGTTGGCTATACCACCTCGACCATTCTCGACTATCCGTTCCTGACTGGTCGCTCGACCCAGGATTCGCGCCTGGTTGGCGAAAAAATGATTGAGGTGTTGGAGCAAGGTCTGCGTCGCTGGGGTTGGTAGTGTGCGTATCAGACGATGGACGATAGACCGTGCAGAATCGCAGTCGAGCCTGGTCTATCGTCTACGGTTCATCTTCCACAACGATCCATCGTCTATGGTCTATAGAAGCCGGAGAAAATACTTATGAGCCAGAAAACCGGACGTTTTGCAATTATTGAGCAATTCCTTGCTGATGGCATGACCTATATGTTCGGGAATCCCGGCACGGTAGAACAGGGCATTCTGGATGCGCTGTGGGATTACCCGGAGATGAAATATATTCTGACGCTGCAAGAATCGGTGGCGGTCATGATGGCTGACGGATATGCCCGTGCTACCCAGAAGCCAACATTGATCCAACTACATAGCACTCCTGGGGTTGGCAATGGCATTGGTGCTTTGTATCAGGCGATGCGTGGTCATTCGCCGCTGGTAGTTATTGGTGGCGATGCAGGCATTAAATACCAGGCGCTGGATGCACAGATGGCTGGTGATCTGGTCGCGATGGCGAAACCAGTCACCAAGTGGTCGACCATGGTGATGGAGCCATCCTCGCTGTTGCGCGTTCTGCGGCGGGCGATCAAGATCGCGGCAACCCCGCCTATGGGCCCGGTCTATGTGTGCATACCCCAGGATATTCTGGATGCGCCAGTGGTAGAAGAAGTACGCCCGACCTCGCTGCCTTCCACACGCGTTGCGCCCACCCAGGGCATGATCCAGGAAATAGCCGGGCTACTGGCGACTGCCAGGCAACCGATGATTTTTACCGGTGATGGGGTTGCCTACTCGGGTGCGCAGGCTGAATTGACCCGTGTGGCCGAGTTGCTGGGGGCTGAAGTCTGGGAAGCGGATGCTGGCGAGGTCAATATGCGCTACAACCATCCGCTCTACCAGGGCATGACCGGGCATATGTTTGGTTCAGCCAGCCTGCCTGTGATGCAGAAGGGTGATGTGATCCTGATCTGTGGGACGTATGTGCTGCCAGAGGTGTTCCCGGAGCTGGGCGATATCTTTGCTCCCGGTGCAAAAGTTATTCATATCGACCTGAATGCCTATGAGATTGCCAAGAGCCACCCGGTTGATATTGGTGTTGTTGCCGACCCGAAACTATCCCTGGCAATGCTGGCCGAGGCACTCGAAACGGTGATGTCGTCCGAGCAGCGCGATGCGGCCCAGCAACGCACGGAAACCCTGGCACACATAAAAGAAGAGAAACGGGCTGCGGCGCTGCAAGCAGATCAGGCTGCCCGCGATCATGTGCCCCTGAAGATGTCGCGTTTTGCCGAGGAGTTAGTGGCGCAACTGCCGCAAGAAGATGTGATCATCTTTGACGAAGCCCTGACCAGTTCGCCGGAACTGGTGCGCTACTGGTCGCCGGAACACACCGGACACTACTTTCTTACCCGTGGTGGCTCGCTGGGTGTCGGCATTCCCGGCGCTATGGGGGCCCAACTCGCTAACCCTGGCAAAACCGTCATTGGGTTTACCGGTGATGGTGGGTCAATGTATACCATTCAGGCGCTCTGGACTGCCGCTCGCCATAATATTAATGCCAAGTTTGTGGTGTGCAACAATGCATCTTATCGGTTGTTGCAACTCAATATCGATCAGTACTGGAAAGAGCGCGATATTCCGAAACATGATTTTCCCTTAAGCTTTGATCTGTCGCATCCGCCGCTGAATTTTGCCGAGATGGCCCGCTCTATGAGTGTTCAGGCCCTGCGTGTCGAGAAACCCTGGGAGATCGGCCCGGCCATCGAGCAAGCCCTGGCACATCCCGGCCCCTTCCTGATCGATCTGGTGCTGGAAAGCGATACGCATCCCGAACGCATTGGCGAGACGTGTGGCCAGTAATCAGGGCTGCCGCACGTAAAATAATGGAAGAATACGATATTTTTCTGGGATCTTTTGCCGGAGGCAAAAAATCTCAGAAAAAAAGCATAAAGTACCACACTGCCACAGGCGGAACAAGTCTTTCGTCCGATCAAACGCCTGGTTTGTTTAGCACCACGTAAGTTCTACATAATAAGAAACATAGTAATAAAGGAGAATAAGGCATGGCTACAACTGCAGCATTGAGCGAAGCTGAAGTCAAAGGACTGGTAGACGACTGGTACAAGGGTCTCGATGTGCATGCACCTACTGTTGATATGCTCCCGCTGGTAGCGGAAGAAGGCCTGTTTATGCGCTTCCCCGAGGCCGATCTGGAAGGTCTCGCCGCGTTTGATAACTGGTACAACGGTGTGATCCGGATCTTCTTCGATGAAGTACATACCATGCAGGAACTGAACATTACCCTGAACGCCGACAAAACCGAGTCGGAAGTCAAGCTGGTTGTGCGCTGGGAAGCCAGCCGCTGGAAACCACCTGCGGCGCAGAGCGAGCGGCTGATGTTCGATGCCTATCAGACCTGGATAATCCGACGCTCGCCACAGAGCGGCAAGCCGGTGATTACGAAATACATGGTCGATGACCTGCGACCGTTGCCGGGAAGTGTGCCGCTGTAGGGGCGCATGCTCATGACAATGGGGCGACCGGCCGGTCGCCCTACAAGCCCCATTTTCATTTTACCCTATGATGTAATTGAACACGCTCTGGAAAGGAATCTACTGTATGGCTGATGAATCCATCCGCAATAAATATACCGCTATGCGTTACTTCAAAGAGATTATGACCGATGGTAACCTGGCAACCCTATACGAGTTGATTGCGCCCGATTTTGTTTTTACATTACCAACCCATCCTGAACCGTATCATGGGCCCGACGGTTTTAAGGAACTGGTAACCATGCTGCATGGCTGCTTCCCGGATTTCTATATTCACCCGCAGGACATGGTTGCCTTTGGTGACACCGTCGTCACGCGCTGGATCGGTGGCGGCACGCATCTGGGGGCGGCTATTCACACTGTTGCTGGCGATATTCCCCCCAGTGGCCGCAAGTTCGAAATTGATGGCATGTCGTGGCAGCGTATGGCCAACGGCCAGATCGTCGAAACGCATGGCAACGAAGACACTGTGGGCATGTTCAATCAGTTAGGCATCCTACCCACCAGTCCGCTGGTGACAGAAGACCCGCAGAAGAATATGCAAACAACGCATACCTATTTTGACGACATTATGAGCCAGGGCAAGCTGGATCTGATTGAAGAGATAATGACACCGGATTTCCAGTTTATCATCCCGACCCAGCCTGCACCGATTGCTGGCTACGAGAATATGCGTGGGTTTGTATCGTACCTGCGCAATGCCTTCCCTGACATCAAGTTCACTGTCGAGCGTGAAATTGCTTCTGACAATAAAGTTGCCACGCGCTGGCGCATCACCGGTACACATCAGGGCGAGTTTCTGGGCATGCCAGCCAGTGGCAATAGTATCTCTGACTATGGTGTCGACATTTTTACCTTCGAGAATGGCAAGATCAAGACGGTGCATGTCAACGAGAATGACTTTGGCCTGTTCCAGCAGTTACAGGCGAAGTAGATATACAACCCTCACTGGACAGCCTGAGCATCATAGTACGACAACGAGCGTTCAATTGTCTCGTTAGGGTAATAGGAGCAAAGATATGGTTCAAACAACTTCTACTACATTGATCGAGGCAAACAAAGCCGTTGTACGTCGTTACTGGTTCGAACTCTGGAACGAAAAGCAGGATATCATCGACGAGATTGCTGCCGAGCCGGTCATATTTCACTTCCCACCGGGACAGGCCCACCAGCCACCTACACTGCGCAAATGGTTTGAAACGGCTCTGATCGCTTTCCCCGATGTACATTTTACACTGCACCAGGAGATCGCCGAGGATGATCTGGTTGTGAGTCGCTGGAGCTATGTTGCTACCAACACCGGCGAGTTTCTGGGTCGCCCGGCCACTGGTAAGCGGGTCACCGATGAGGGGATTGATATTTTTCGGGTTGAGAACGGCAAAATCACTGAGTTGTGGATCGTACAGGATAGCCTGGGGTTGCTCCAGCAACTTGGCGTGCTGCCGCAGTAAGTTTCTTTTGTATTTTTTTCGCACGCTATGTGCCATATTATCTAAAGGAGTATGCTAATGCCAACGCCAGTAGAGAATAATCAGATCGCTATGCGCTTCTTTGACTCGGCCTGGAATAAGGGTGAATTGCTAGACGAGTTGATTGCTCCGGATGCGCTGGATCACTCGACCGTCGGTGGTCAGAAAAAAGTCGAACGTGGCTCGGAGAGTTTTCGCCAGATTGTCGGCATGTTCCGCGCTGCTATGCCTGATATCAAGCTGACAGTCGAGGACGAGATCTATACCGATGACAAGGTGGTTCACCGCTGGGTGTTGAATGGTACCGATACTGGTGGCGTGATGGGCATGCCGCCTACCGGCAAGAAGCTGGCCTTCACTGGTACGACAATTGTGCGTATGCAGAACGGCAAGATTGTGGAACGCTGGGCCAATGTAGACGAACTGGGCCTCTTGCAGCAATTGGGTGTTGTGCCGCCGCCCCCCGCAGCGCAATAATAGGCGTTATGCAGTTGCCTATCTAATGGGCGGGATGCGCCTCCGGCAGGAGGGATTGGTCGTGTGAGTCACCCCACCCCTGGCCCTTCGCCCATAAGTGGGGGCCAGGGGGCCTCCGGCCCACGCAAAAAAAAGTTTTCGGTTCGTTGTGGCGGCTTTGCCGCCACAACGAACCGAAAACATATGATATAGGCGGGGCGTAGCCCCGCCCAAACCCCCGGGGAGGCGATATGCCATACGCTGTAGCGCATCCTGATGCGGTACAATTGTGGGTCATGATAAGCCACAGGGGAGAGGGGGCAGGGGGGAGAGGGGCCATATGCCGTCCTGATACGATTCATCCAAAAAACCTGCCCGTGTGAGCGTATCGCATCTGCCGTCTATCGTGCCGGCAGTACATAGTGATTTCTAAAAAAGGGATTATATTCACTGCAACAGACAGTGCAGCAGATATATCAGGAGGATATTTCATGTCAGTTCAGGAAAACAAGACGCTGGCGCGCCAATTCTTGCGTGATCTCTGGAGCGAAGGAAAGCTGGAAATTGTCGACCAAATCCTCGCACCAGACTTCGTCGCCGTCTTAGGCGTCAAGCCTTATAAGGTCGAAGGTCCTGCGGCGGTAAAAGAATGGGCACGGCGCAACCGCGAGGCTTTTCAGGGCCTCAAGTATGAGATCAACGACCTGGTCGCCGAAGAGGATCGGGTTGTGGCTTACTGGACGATGACTGCAAAGCATGTTGGTCATTGGGGCGACTCGGCCCCGAGTAATAAAGATGTCTCGATCCATGGTCTGTCGCTGTTTCGTGTCGCCAACGGCAAGCTTGTCGAGTGCGTTATTCAGAATGAAGCCTTGAGCCTGCTGCGCCAGATTGGTACAGTGCCACCAGCCGGTGAAACCGAGTACAAGCTGGTAGAAGCGAACAAGGCCCATGTGCGGCACTATATCGAAGAACTGTTGATCAAAGGCAACTTTGCAATTGCCCACGAACTGGTCACAGACGAGTTCAAAATTGACCGCTCGGCTGTGCCTGACGCCATTGCTGGCCCCGAAGGCTTGCATAAGCAGATGGATATGCTCAAGGTTGGCTTCCCCGATCTGGAGCTGCGCATTGCCGATATCTTTGGTGCAGGCGATAAGGTCGCAGTGCGCTTTGAGGCCCCTGGCACACACCTGGGTGAGTTTGCTGGCATCCCGGCGACAGGCACAAAAGTAACCTGGCGTGGTATTGTCATTTACCACGTTCAGGATGGCAAGGTTGCACATGCCTGGGCCGATTGGGACGATGTGGGCTTGCTCCAGGCTATTCAGAAGCAGGCCGCCTGATATTTAAGCGCAGAAACTATTTTTTGTTCTCGATAGACATGGTTTCAGGATAACCAGGTTTATCAATTCACGCACGGATTGGTCTCATGAGTCACCCCACCCCCTGACCCCCGCCCCTTCAGGGAGAGGGGGCAGGGGGTCTCACAGGGGTAGGTTTTTTCGCCCGACCGCATTCCAATGGGATCGGTAGGGGCAACCCCCCGTGGTTGCCCCAGACAGCGTTTTCGGCATCAGGACGCCCTGGGGCAGGCACGGGGGCCTACCCCCTACCGAAAAAAACCTACCTTTGCAAGGGCAGGGGGGTGAGGGCGTATTGCCCACCAGAAAGCCATAGTACAGGTTAGCTAGACTGTAAAGTACCTACGAACCATGTCTAATGTGAACATACGATAGTACCGGCATCGTGCCAGTGGGCAATCCGGTGATGGGTAGGGGCGACTGGCCAGTCGCCCCTACATGCCCATTTTCATGCGAACGCGGCATCCCAGCGATGGGGAGGGATGAACGACCGCTCGCTCCTCCAGGCCGATTTTCATCGAATCATAGACAAGGTGTTGTTACCATGAGCAAACGACTGATCGTCATTCCCCGCTGGGGAGGGACGCCGGAATCCGATTGGTATCCCTGGCTGCAAGATGAGCTAAGGGGCGTACAGTCACGCCCGTTTGATCCGATCCATGTGGTCGATATGCCCAATCCATCCGTGCCAGTTGTAGAGACGTGGGTTCGCCAGGTAGCCCATGTTGTCGGATCGGATCGAGAAGAACTCGCTCATACGGTTATTATGGCTCATAGTGTGGGCAACCATGCAGTGCTGCGCCATCTTGCCAGTCTTCCCGTGGGCGTAGGTGTCGCTGGTGTGTTTTTCGTCGCTGGCTGGTGGGCTGTGGATGAACCCTGGGATACGTTGCTGCCCTGGATGGATATATCGTTTGATCTGGAACGTGCAAAGAGCAATGCCGGAAAGATGGTGGTAGCGATCTCGGATAATGATCCGCTTACCCATGATTGGCGCAATACGCGCCGGCTCTGGCAGCAGCGTATGGGCGCAGAGGTTATGCTTGTGCCAGGTGCAGCCCATTTCAATGGACAGCGCTACCCGGCACTGCTACAAGCTCTGAATGATCATTTTGCTAATTAACAGATCACAGCACACGAACGATGAGGTGCTACTATGACTGCAACGCCAACAACAAAGTTTTTAACACATTTATCACAGTTTATTACCTTCTTTTTTACACTCACGCTGGTGCATGGGTTTGGCAGGTTAGCAGCAGTTTTTGAGTTTTCAACACAGCCTTCTTTCAACCTGTTTGATCCAGCCGATGTGGTTCTGGTTGCCTCATTTGGCCTGACGCTGTTCTGGATTGTGACGGCGTGGCTGGGCTATAGCCTGTTGATCGAACGCTATCCTTATACGCTGAACTTTGGCCGCTTCTTCTTCGATGTGGCGCGCTTTTCGCTGCTGTTTGTGCTGTTCAATTTTTCCTTTCTGGTTAATACATTCTCGTACTATGCCTTCATTTTCACCCTGGCTGTTTTCCATGGCATGATGGCTGGATGGCATATCTCACATATACGCCTTGCTGCTGTTCCCAATGAACAGGCTGAGCGTCGCAACGATGCGCGGGATCATGGTCTGCGCTGTCTGACCTATCTGACTTTTGGCCTGGTTTTTTATTTTGGTGTCACCCTCCGGCCCGAGGCAGCGTTCGCCGGGATTATTCATTATGGTATCGTGCTGACTACATTCGCGGCCATGATTATCTGGAGTCTCAAACGCCTGGCTGCATTAAAGGCCTATGCGGTAAGGGAAGTTCCCGATCATTCAGCCAGTTCTGCCGATGCCGCAGCACAGGCCCCTGTTACATCGGTGGGTGCTGTTCCGTCAAAGCGGCCTTGAAAGGATTGTGAGGTAGTATGAGTGCGAAAACGCCTCTGGAGATTGTCCAGGCAAGCTATATGGCGTTTGGTGCAGGCGATATGACGGCTTTTCTAGCTGATATGTCCCCGGATGTCGAATGGCATTCCGGCTATGCGCCAGACGTTCCGCTCAATGGCGTATGGCGTGGCCACGATGGTGTTATCACGCTGGTGCAGACGATTGGCGCATCTGTGGATATCCATCAGTTCCAGGTGGTAGAGTTCATTGCGCAGGGTGACAAGGTGGTGGTGCTGGGTTTTGAGGAAGCAGCCGCAAAATCGACCGGGCGCTCGTATCGCAACGAATGGGCACATGTGTGGACGGTACGGGAAGGCAGAGTTGCCCGGATTCGCACGTATAACGATAGTGCGACGGTAGCGGCTGCTTTTGGGCCGTAAATGCAGAAGTTATAATCGCATAGGAACAAACCGCGATGACAAATATACCTACATATGATTATATTGTGATCGGTGGCGGGGCCACGGGCAGTGTGCTAGCGCATCGCCTTAGTGCCAATCCCGCTACAACCGTACTGCTGCTAGAGGCCGGTGTGTCTGATACAAACGCTGGTATCCATGATATCGGTGGCTTTGTGGGTCTCTGGGGATCTGATATTGACTGGCAGTTTGCCACTGAACCGCAGCCGGGGCAGCAGGGACGTAGCATTGTAATCAACCAGGGCAAGGTTGCCGGGGGCAGTACGTCAATCAATGCCCTGATGTATGTGCGCGGCAATCGGCGCAACTTCGATCACTGGCGTGAATTGGGTAACGAGGATTGGAGTTATGCGGACGTGTTGCCCTACTTCAAACGCTCGGAAAATTATGCTGGGGGTGAATCAGAGTACCATGGCATGGGCGGGCCGCTGAGTGTGCGGCCTAATCCTGAGCCGGTTTCGCGTTCCGAAGCGTTTCTGAATGGAGCTACCGAACTGGGCTATGATGGCCCCGATTGGGATTACAATGGTGCGCGTCAGGAGAACGGGGCCGGGGTATTACAGTTTACGATTGATGCCGAGGGCAAGCGTAGCAGTGCAGCCACCGCGTTTCTTGCGCCTGTGCTGGATCGACCTAACCTGACCTTCACGACCCAGGCAGAGGTTGCGCGTATCCTGTTCGATGGCAAACGGGCGGTGGGTGTCGAGTACTCGCACGCAGGTCAGATCCAGCAGGCCCATGTGAACCGTGAGGTGATAGTGAGTGCCGGTGCGTTTCTGTCGCCTAAACTGCTTATGCTCTCGGGCATTGGTGCGGCAGAGCAGTTGCGTACTCACGGCTTGCCAGTGATCGCCGATCTGCCCGGTGTGGGCCAGAATTTGCAAGATCATCTGCAACTGCCGGTGGTTTTCCATTCAAAGGTATCTGCACCGTTGCCAACCCTGCTGACCGGCAATGTGCTGTTTCTGAATACACGCGCCGATCGGCCAGATGCCGTGCCGGATCTACAGCTCAACTTCACGCCTGGCGTGCCGTCGCCGCTGGCCCCCCTGCTTCAGATTCCCGTGCCAGCCTGCATCTTCCTACCGATCCTGGTGCAGCCGCATAGCATTGGCGAAGTACGTCTGCGTTCGGCTAATCCCCAGGATGCACCAGTGATTAATCCAAACTATCTGCAGCATCCTGATGATGTGCAGGTATTTATACAGGCCGTCAAGATTATCCGCGATCTGATGGGCACACGTGCCTTTGCCGATGTCAATGGCGGTGAACTGGTGCCTGGCCCTGATACTGATCTGGAAACCTATATCCGTGCGCAAACATCAACACTCTGGCATCCTGTGGGCACATGTAAAATGGGCTATGATGACCAGGCCGTGGTTGATCCAGAGTTGCGTGTCCATGGGATTGAAGGGTTGCGCGTGGCCGATGCCTCGGTGATGCCAACCATTCCGAGTGGCAATACGCTGGCAGCTTGCTATATGATCGGTGAAAAAGCCGCTGATATGTTGTCTGAGCATTAGAAGGAGCATGTAATCATGAAAAACGTACCGGACACACCTCTGGGTCGCATGTACCGTGAACATATCAACCATATCATGAACAAAGATATCGATAGCCTGCTCGATCAATATACCGACGACGCCTTGCTGATCAGCAGCTTTATGAAAGAGCCGCTGTATTACCACGGGCGAGCCCAGTTGCGCGAACATATGCAGGGCATTCTGGGTATCGAGGGATTGGAAACTGATATCGTTTTCTGGGCCGAAACCGACGCCCCCCAGACTTTGATGATCACCGAGCAGATTACTATGCAGACAAAAGATGGCGAGGCGCATATGCGTTTTGCGGATAGCTGGGTGTTACGTGATGGCAAAATCGCTATTCACTTCGCCGGGATGGTGCAGTATCCCGATGGATCGCTTGCCTGACAGACAGATGGGATCACGTGAATCACCCACCCCTGCCCCCTCTAACGGGTAGGTTTTTTCCGTCGGGACGCGCTTCTGCACGTCCGCAGGGCGTCCTGATGCGGCAAACGTCCCCACGGACAGGCTTCTGCCTGTCCCTACGGATGGCGTTGGAACACCATCCATCGGAAAACCTACCCCTGTGAGATACCACTGGGTCATTCCCAGCGGGGGTAGGGCGAATAATTATTCGCCCCTACGGACGTGCAACGCGCTGTCCATTTGGAATGACCCAGCGGTATCCTGTGAGGGCAGGGGGGAGAGGGCGTATCGTCGAGCCAAACTGTACAGTACCTACGAAATTTGTCTAACATAGGAGGTTGAATGTACTCATGAAATTAACTGGCAAAAAGATCGCTGTCCTGATCGAGAGTGACTTCTACGAGGAAGAGATCTTTTACTACAAACATCGCTTTGCCGAAGAGGGCATTGATCTGCACTTCCTGACGCGTTTGTGGGGCCAGCCGTCGCTAACATTCTACGGACATGAATATAAAGTGCCGTTTGAATGTCATGAAAGCTTTGAAAATATGAGCGACGCCGATTTACGCAGTTTCGCGGCTGTGATTGTGCCTTCCGCCATTGTGTCAGATCGGCTGCGCTACACCGAAGATATCAACAAACTTGCGCCTGCCGTCGAGTTTATCAAGCGGGCTTTTGCCGAGCCGGGCATTATCAAGGGCATTATCTGCCACGGCATGTGGCTAGTGTCACCCGTGCCTGAACTGGTACGTGGTCGGCCTGTGGTTGGTCATATTAATCTGCTCGGCGATATTCGTAATATGGGCGCGATCTATACCGACCAGGATGTGGTTGTCGATGGCGATCTGGTGACAGGCCGTACCGGCGGTCATTGTCATCTGTTTGCGCGCAAGATCATCGATATGCTGTCTGAGCAATAACGAGGAGGAATGTATGACCACACCGTCTTTTCATCACATAGCGATTGCTTGCAAGGATATGTCTACTATTGAACAGTTCTATGCAACCCATTTTGGCTTTAAACGCGCACGTGTGATACCATTAGAAGATACACAGATTATCTTTTTAAAAGCTGGTGATGTTTACCTGGAACTCTTTCAGGCAAAGGAAGAGCCGCCTGTGCCGCCGGCTGGTCAGGATGGTCCCTGGTATCCAGGCTGGCGCCATATTGCGTTCAAGGTTGCCGATGTCGATGCCACTGTGTCCGCGCTAGGCAGTGCAGCGCAGGTGACGCTGGGGCCATTCAGCTTTGACGCCTTTATTCCGGGCTGGCGTACAGTATGGGTGGCTGATCCAGAAGGCAATATCATAGAGATATCTCAGGGATTTGTCGATCAGATCGACTAGGGTGAAAAGAGCGCCCCGAAGGTCGCGAACCGCTCCTACGGGCCAATTTTCATCTCAACGGTGTGCGCCCCGGGCGCATGACAGTCTAGCGTGAAAATAGGTATGTAGCATTGGTGTAGTGCCGGTGGGCATCCCGACGATCGGTAGGGGCGACCGGCCGGTCGCCCCTACATCCCTATCACATTTCACGTTCTACAGGAGGAATGTATGGAAATAACCCGGCGATCTGTCGGTGATGTCACTGTTATCAGCCTGAGCGGTGAACTGGATGGAAAAACAGCTCCGACCGCTCAAGAGCAGCTTACTCCGATCTGCCAACCGGGCTGCCGACTGGTGCTGGATATGCATGATCTTACCTATATGTCCAGTGCTGGTCTGAGGTTGATGCTGCTGATTTATCGTCAGGTAAGTGCTGGTGCTGGCAAACTGGCGCTGGCTGGTCTGTCAGAAGATCTACAGAATACGATGTCGGCGACTGGTTTTCTTACCTACTTTACAACAGTAGATACGGTCGATGCAGCCGTAGCAGCCGTAGAATAAAGAGAGGAACACGCTATGCCTTTTACATCAGAGATTGAAGTTCGTGGTGCGGTGGCTTTGATCAAACTTACGGGTGAACTGGACGCCGCTTCGGCTGTGCAGTTTCGTACCCATGTCGAGCAGGCTGCTGCTGCCCAGGTCAGTCGCCTCGTCCTCTTGATGCAAGAACTGGAGTATATGGCTAGCGCCGGGTTACGTGCGCTGGTGTTCGCCAAACAGAAGATGGGCGAAGGGGTCGATATCTATATGATCGGTGTGCAGGATTCAATTGTGGATACGCTGAAGATGACAGGGTTTTATAACAGTGTGATCTTACAGGATAGCTACGACGAAGCTGATATATAGCCAGCGGGGCGCAGCCCCGCCGAGATCAAAGTGTTTTCGGTTTGTTTTGGCGGCTTTGCCGCCAAAACAAACCGAAAACACTTTTTTTGTGGGGGCCTCCGGCCCCCTGCACGACCCAGGTGTAGGTAAATGATCTTGACCCACCCGATCTATTGTACACTATCTTCTACGCGGGCATCCCGCATCTTCTCAGGCACTCCTAGCCTACGACATTCCCTTAGCTCCACTTACAGCAGATGTCTATAGCCGTATCTATGTGATTCTGGTATGCTCAGGGTTAGATTATATGCCACATTCAAAGAGTGTGACATTTTTTTGTTGTGCGTATTTCTGGGGCAGGGTGGCAGCAGAGCAAAAGAAGGCAAAATACCACATTTGAGAAAACAATAAGGAGTATACATTAATGGCCTTATCAGGTGAGATAACGAATGTGGCGCACGAAGTCGAGCAAGAACGCCGTGTCACATGGCTGGAACTGTTTTATGATCTGGTCTATGTCGCTACGATCATTCAACTGGGCAATGTGTTGAGTGATCATGTGTCTCTGGTGGGCTTCTTTGAATTCGCAGCGCTCTTTTTGCCTGTCTGGTGGTCCTGGATGGGTGTGACATTTTATGCAACCCGTTTCCTGGAAGATGATACCCGCCATCGTCTGTTGATCTTTGTGCAGATGTTTGCGGTGGCAGTGCTTGCAATTAATATACCTACTGCGTTTGAGGCACAGATCAGCGGCTTTGCGCTGGGCTATGTTGGGGTTAGACTGGTGCTGGTTGCCCTGTTTCTGGGCGTCAAAAATCCGGCCCGCCAGGCGCGTACCCTGGCCCGTCATTATGCCATTGGTTTCAGTTTCTCAGCTATGCTCTGGTTGGTAGCGGCGTTTGTGCCCATGCCGTTGCGGTATGCGTTATGGATCACGGCGATGGGGGTCGACTTTCTGGTGCCGCTGAATCCGGCTACCCGCCCGCATGCCAATCGCCTGCCGCCAGCACGTGAACATATCATCGAGCGCTTTGCACTGTTTACCATGATTGTGCTGGGCGAGTCGTTCGTCAAGGTGATTGGCAGTCTGGCTGGTGACCCGCTCAAATTGGGGACGCTTGTGTTCGGGATTATGGGGCTGGTTATTGCTTGTAGTCTCTGGTGGCTCTATTTTGATCGGGTGCCCACCTCTACAATCAAGCCGAGCAAAGTCTATACCTGGATCTATGCGCATCTGCCCCTGGTGATTGGGATTACCTCGGTGGCTGTGGCGATCTATAAGGTTGTGCAGCTCGATCTGACTGGTACATTGGCAGCTCCCTATCGCTGGTTGCTCTGCACAACCGTGGCGATCTGTCTGGTGTCTGTGGCGCTGATTAATTCGGCCAGTGAGCATGCCAATGACACGATCGATTACCTTTTGCTCAGCCGGGTGCAGGCTGTGGCGGCTGCCAGTGTGCTTCTGCTGGGTGTGCTTGCAGGCATCTTTCCCACAACGTTTCCCCCAACTGTGCTGGTTGGCCTGATTGCTGTGCTGTGTGTGTCTCAGGTGATCGTTAGTCGCCAGTTCAAGGTTGGCCATACGCTTGCCGCGTCTGTCGAACACGGGTCGCAGGGCATATAATCGAATGGGTAAGGACAGTCGTCTGCCTGTCTTTAGGGACGCTTTCCGCTAAGACATGGGTCATGTTTTCTGTACAGTTTGGTTGGACGATACGCCCTCTCCCCCCTGCCCCCCTCTCCCTCAGGGAGAGGGGAGAGATGGGGCGTCCGGGCGGCACACGTCCGCGTGTGCCGCCCGGACGCCCCATCCGACTCCCCGCCCCTGCACGGGGCGGGGGTTAGGGGCTTTCATGGGTAGGTTTTTTCCGTAGGGACGCGCTTCTGCGCGTCCGTATGGCGTCCTGATGCGGAACACGTTCCCACGGACAGGCAGACGCCTGTCCCTACGGATGGCGTTCCAACACCATCCATCGAAAAACCTACCCCTGTGAGGGGTTAGGGGGTGGGGTGACTCACGCGACCAATTCGTCTGTAATTGTAAAGTACAGTTGGTCATCCTGAAACCATGTCTAAAATATACAGAACAGGAGCAACCCGGCCATGACAGACCATAGACTATATGCTTTGATGCGACTGGGGGCGATCATCTGGCTGCTGGCTGGCTTGCTGAACGCCTGCGCTGATCAGCGCCTGGCTGATCCGGTGGATATGTCGGCGACGGCATCTGTGCCAACTGCACCTCTGGCGGTTGGTCTGGTAGATGATACTTTGCAGATGATTTTTCCGGTAGCACCTGCGAGCCTTAATCCGTATATCAGCCCGGCCCTGAGTGATTGGTATGCCAGCCGGATTATATATGAGCCGCTGGCCAGCTTTGATCGCGATGGCAATCTGGTGCCTTTTCTGGCCGCCGAAATTCCCAGTCGCGAGAATGGCGCTGTGGCAGCAGATGGCATGTCGGTCACATGGAAGCTGCGCCAGGATGTGCAGTGGTCCGATGGCGTACCGTTTACCGCCAGTGATGTAAAATTCACCGTTGAGTATATTACCAACCCGGCGGTTGCCAGCCATGCGGCTGTGGCCTATGATCTGGTCGAACAGGTTGAGATACTCGACGAGTATACTGTGCGTGTGCGCTTCACTGATCCCAACCCGGCCTGGGCTGTGCCGCTGGTTGGACGGTATGGGTTGATTCTGCCGCAGCATCTGTTTGAAGCCTATACTGGTGATAAGTATCGTGAAGCGCCAGCCAACGATATGCCTGTGGGGACCGGCCCGTATACCCTGGTTTCGTTCAGCCCCCAGGAGGTATTGTTCCTGGAGGATCGTCTGGTAGCAACCAACCGGATTGTCTATGAGCCGAATCCTGGCTTTCGGGCCGCGGATACGCTCTCGTTTGGCCAGATCGAGGTGATGGGGTGGGGCATGCCCGATCTGTCTGCCAGTGCGGTGCTGGAGAATGGCACCGCTGACTACGTTCCTAATCTGCAGGTTGGCGATGTGCTACTTCAGTCTATGCAGTCTGATGGCCAGGGGGTGGCGGATATCAATTTTGGTAGTCGTCTGCTGCTGCTTGAACTGAATACATCTGATCCGAACCAGGGTGGTGGTGTCTTGCCCCATCCGATCTTTGATGATCTGCGTGTGCGCCAGGCCGTCTCGCTGGCAATTGATCGTGAGGAGATAGTGTCAGCCATATTTGGCGATACCGCACGTCTCACCAGCAATGTTCTGCTGGCCCCGGACGCATATGCTTCGCCCAATACGACCGTTACATTTGACCCGGCTCGGGCCAGGGCGTTGCTCGATCAGGCTGGCTGGCGTGACACAGACGCCGATGGCGTGCGTGATCGCAGTGGCGCACCACTGCGCGTGGTCTACCAGTATCTCAATGATCCGCTGGCTGTACTGGTGATGCAGAGCATCCAGCAGAACCTGGAAGCAGTTGGCTTTGCAGTGGAAACGACTGCCGTTCCTACGGATAATCTGATGCCAGCCGACCAGCCAGCCTTCGATATGCGCCAGGCTGTCCTGGCGAGTGCTTCGCCTGATGCGCTGCTCTTTCTACAACGCTGGACATGCGACCAGATTCCACAGGCAGCGCAAAACCAGCATGGCCAGAACGTGATACACTGGTGTCATGCCACATATGAGGACTTATATACGCAAGCCCGCACAGAACTGGATGCTGAGGCGCGCCGTGAACTGTTTATCCGTATGAATGACCTGCTGGTAGATGATGGGTTTGTGCTACCGGTTGCCCATCTCGCCGATGTGTCTGGTGTGAGTAATAACCTGCAAGGCCGTGAGTGGACTCCCTGGGACGCAGACGTATGGCAGATTAAAGACTGGCGGAGGTGATTTCATGACAACGCATCCATCACGGCCAACATTCGGTATACCTGTTCTACGTCGTCTTACCATTGGCAGCAAGCTTGCGCTTGGCTTTGGCGTACTGGTGGCGTTGACATTGCTGGTGATCGGGCTTAACTTTATGGCTGGCGATGAAGCTACGGCTACAATCAATCGTACCGATGAGATCCGCGTGCCAGCCGCTATGGTGTCGGCTCAGGCCCAGTCTGACCTGCTGACGATGTTCAGTGATGTACGCGGCTATCTGGCCTTTGGCGAACGACGTTTTCTGCTGAGCTATCGCCGTGCCGAGCAGTCATTTCGCACACGCCTGGATCAACTAGATGCGCTGTCGGGCTACTTGAGCCCGGCAGACCAGCAAAACCTGGAAGACCTGAAAAGTGCCTTTGCGATGTGGGAAGAGTTACCCGAGCAACTCTTCCGTTTGCGTGACGATCAGATCGCCCGTGAGCCAGCCTATCGCTGGCTGAATACCACCGGAAGCGAGTATACAGCCGGTGCGATGATTGGTATCAACCGCATGATTGCCGAGCAAGCCCGGCGTGACCCGTCTGCCCAGAACATGGAACTGCTAGAGACGATGAGCAACTTCCAGAGTTCCTTTGCTGCCATGTTTGCTGGTTTGCGCGGCTATGTCACCACGCAGAACCCCAATTTTCGCTACTATGAGTATGAACTAAACCTGGCCAGCAATGCTGAACACTGGGAACAGCTCACGCAACAGGTCGATCAACTGACCCCTACCCAGCAGCAGTACCTGGAGCAGATCCGTTCCGCACGTCAGCGCCTGATCGACGCGGTTCCCGACGAGGTCTACGCCGTGGTTGAAGGGGAACGCCAGCGCGAGGATCTGTTTTTATTTAATTCACAGATGGAACCCCTGACGATCGAAATGCAGTTTCAATTGCAGTCCATCGCCGATAATCAGCGTACTGCCCTGCAGGCAGATCTTGAGCAGGGGCGATCGGGCTTATTGTCTGCACGGATGCAATCGTTGATGGGGGGCGGCTTTGCGGTTCTACTCGGCATTGGCATGGCGCTACTCTTCTGGCACATTATCACCGGCCCTATGCGGCGGCTTACCGGCGTTGCCCATCAGATCGAGGATGGCGATATAACCGTCATGGCACGCGTTGAGTCGGATGACGAAATTGGTATGTTTGCGCGTACATTTAATAATATGACGGCCCAACTGGGTCGTACGCTGCAGCAGATCCGTCGCGAAAAGAAGCGAGCCGATGATCTGCTAAATGTTGTGATCCCTATCGGTGTGGCGCTGTCGTCTGAACGTAATTTCAACCAGTTGCTCGAAAATATGTTAGTCGAGGCGATGAATTTCTGTGCGGCTGATTGGGGTAGCCTGTATCTGCGCGATGGTGATGGGCTACGCCTGATGATGCTACGCATCACGTCGCAACAGGCCTTCTTTGGCGGCACCAGCAGCACTCCGGTGGAGTTCGAGCCATTGGCACTTTCTGATGCCAAAGACGACGACGGAGCGTATGGCGATCCGGCGATCTATGTTGCTACACAGGGGCTACCGGTGAATGTAGCCGATATCAATGCGTCAGATCTGGCCTTTGATGTCACCTCCCTGCGTGCGTTCGCAACCCGGTACGACTATGATCCAGTTTCGCTGCTGGCCATTCCGCTGAAGAACGTGCACAACGAAGTGCTGGGTGTGTTGCAACTGATCAATGCCCGGCCTGCTGAATCCGACCAGGTAATTCCCTTTGACGAGAACCTGCAACAAATGATGCTATCTTTTTCATCACTGGCCGTAGCTGCATTAGAATCATATGTTCGTGAACAGAGTTTGCGCCAGGAAATCCAGCAACTGCGGATCGAGATAGACGTGAGCAAACGCCAGGAACAGGTCGATGAAATTGTCGAAAGCGACTTCTTCCAGGATCTGCGCTCGAAGGCTCGCTCGCTACGTCAGCGCAATCAGACAACAGATCAAACCAATTCTGATAGCAACTAGTTCAAATGAACGATGTAGATCTGGGTTTCATCTGTTACAGTAATAATACGCCCAGGCACACACTATTCTGATTGCTTAAAACGCTTCTGTCAGAGGATGCAGCAGGGGAAGAGTCTGCTACACAGCTATCTTCTTGCACCAGGCCGGGCGGACGAACTATAAAGAAAACTACTCACTTGAAGCCATACATTGAGGAGGTCACTATGCAACCAGCATCTGTACCTATGCGACAATCGTTAGAAGATATGATTGCAAGCCTTAGTAAGGTTTCAGTCTTTGCCGAAACACCAACGCCGGTTCTCGCCAGAGTTGCCTCATTGCTAGAACTGGTTGAAGTGCCGGCTGGTACGCATATTCTGTCTAAAGGTGAACCGGGTGACTGTATGTATATCATTCTCGAAGGGAAGGTATGCGTTCACGATGGTGACCTGGTTTTTAATTATCTAGGCCCACATGAAGTCTTTGGCGAGATTTCCTTGCTGGATCTCGAGATGCGTACCGCAACAGTAACGGCTGAAGTTGATACAACGCTCTACCGGCTTGATCAGCAGTCGCTGTATGAACTGATGGACAGCCAGCCTGAGGTAGCCCATGGCATTATGCACGTCCTATCACGCTATCTACGTGGCCTGGTACGTGATATGGCAGACGACTTTGAATATATGCGCCAGTTTGCGCGCGTGATCAGCGCGGCCCAGGCTGTCGAGGCTGGCACATATGAGCCTGAAATGATCGCAGATGTAGCTACCCGCACAGATGCACTTGGCCAACTGGCACGTGTGTTTCAGCAGATGGCACAAGAAGTTATTGCGCGTGAGACTCAGTTGCGTCAGCAAGTGCAGTCATTGCAGATCCAGATTGATCGCAAGCAATCTGCTCATCAGGTTGAGCAGATCACCGAGACCGACTATTTCCGCAACTTGCAGCGGGTGGCACGCAACCTGCGCCAGCAACGTGAGTGTTAGCAGGGGCTGCCACAACAACAACGGTGGCTGCAAAGAAAGAGGCGTGCCGGGAAACACCTATGTTTCCCGGCACGCCTCTTTCTTTATCCGGACAAGCATACTCCAGGGCAAGCATACAACCTGCTCGTGGTAGGATCAGCCGGTCAAACGACCAGGTGGTTTAACAAATTGGTTTAACTCAGCACAATGGGAATAAAAGGAAGGTGGAACAGGCATCCTTGCCTGTCAAGCATGTGATCGAGCAGGCATCTTTGCCTGCTGAGCATGTGACGGCACTGGCGCTAGGCAACCAGCAAGCCAACGGCCGTCAAAACCAGAAGTGATACGACAAACAACCCTAGAATCTGCCGTGCCTGAAGCGCACAACGCCGTCTCATTGACGCCTGTGATGTACAGGGTATCATAATTGTCTCTTCCGAACCAGGCCCGGCGGTATGGATGACAAGAGTACAACACTGCGTTGATTGCGGTTCAGTTCTTGCCGTAATGACAAGTGTGTCTTCCATGAGGTCTCATACCCTTTTACAACGCAAAACCCCATTAGTTTGCATTGTACACTGAATTTGCCAATATACCAGATGAAATACTTCGACTAGACGCGAAACAGGTGATTCCTAATCGCGTAAAGTATCACAATCACTTCTATCTGTCAAACTATAGTACGCATAGATGACAAAAAAATGAAAGTTGGGCATTCTGCTGTTATAAGCGTCAGGGATTACATTTTTACTTGTGTCCCTTCTAGTAATCATCCTCTGCATTATTACGAAAATAGTACCAGGTACTCGGTGACAATGTGCAAGAATCGCGCCACAATGCGTTCCCAATCAAACTGTTGAACATATGATCGGCCATAGGCCCCATAGCTGGTGCATAGATCTGGCTGTTCCAGTAATTCGATCAAGGCATCGGCCAGGGCAACCGGGCTGGCTGGTGGCACCAGAATACCGGCGCGACGCTGGGGAATGACCTCTGGCATAGCGGCGGCTGTTGTGCTGACAATCGGTAGGCTGCTGGCCATTGCTTCCAAAAAGACCACCCCCAGGCATTCCTGGATACTGGGCAGGCAAAAGATCGTGGCCCGACAAAACCAGGCCGCTACTTCGTTGTCGTCTGGCACACTGCCCAGAAACTGCACGCCCTGGTCGATGTGTAAACTGTGGGCCAGCGCACGCAGTGCGGCGTGTTCCGGGCCATCACCAATAATGATCAGACGGGCCTGGGGGATCTGTTGTTGCACTCGCACAAAGGCGTGCAACAGGTCAGCGATGCGTTTACGCGGATATTGTCGTGCCACACATAAGATTGTAGCTGGCTCACGCGCAGCATTGATCTGCTCAAGCCGACGTTGCCAGCGGTCAAGGTCGATACCGGCGGGCACCAGGCGAATACGGCTCTCTGGCACGCCATAGTAATGCTGTACACGACTACTGCAGTAGCGGCTATCGGTAAGTACCAGGGCTGCATGGCGAGCATTGATGCGTTCCAGCATCGATAGACTACCGAGCAGATAACGGGGTGTGCCCCGTTCGAAGCGCGACTCGTCGGCGAGCACACCTTTGACATTACAGATGTACAGGCTAGTGTGGATGCGTCGTGACCAGAGAAAGCCATCGATGTCGAAGCCGACAATCACATCATAGGCCTGTGTTTGCAGCAGTGCCGGGATCTGCACATTGAAAAGCAATCGTCGCAAGATAAGTGCTTCTGGCCAGTTGAACCAGGGGCTGATACGTACAACCTGATGACCGTGACGAAGCAGCGCTCGTCCCAATCCGCCAATAGACACAGCGGTTCCGCTGCCTTCAGAGCTTTGTTGCAGCCAGGAATCCAGAAAGGCAATCCGTAGGGGGCGATCAGGTAATGTGAGGGAGGCCATAGGTGTCTGTGTATGGTAGCGTCCAGGACGCTTCATCGTTCCGGAAAATTGCTAACCGTTCAGGCGGTACCTGCGCCAGCGGGGGCGCGGGGGCCGCAGGCCCCGGCAAAACCTTCTGTTCGGCCCGGTGTGGCGGCTTTGCCGCCACACCGGGCCGAACAGAAGAGACTCCGGGAGGGGCATTGCCCCTCCCGACCACCCCACCTGAACGGTTACGAAAATTGCCCAGCGTTACTAGTTTATCGTCCACGGTCGCTGTTACAATATATATTGTACGACGAAAGGTCTCTTCTTTCAACTCACAACTCAATGCGATCCAGCCCCCGCACGCCCAGAAACAGGCTACCCGCGACTGCCAGAAGGGTAAAAATCAGGGCCAGCCCCCAACCGGTGAGTGTCAGGGATATGCGCAGAACGGCCAGTGTATCCGTGTCAGTGGTGAGCAGATCGGCCAGGAAGGGCAGGCCGATCACCACCGCCATGGTTAGCCCGATGTAGACGGAATAAGACAGCAAGGACAGACAGCCGGCGCGCAGAGTGGTTTGCTGCTGTGGGTTTTCCCAGTCGAGGCGCGGAAACAGTGCCCCCAGGCCGAGCGAAATACAGGTGCTACCCAGGCCCATGAGCATGAGCAGCAACCAGCCGGACAGAATGCTGGTTGGCGTGATTTGTTGAACCAGCGCAACCAGCAGCAGAAACAGCGTTCCAACCAGGGGAAAAGGCAGAAATGCCAGCGCCAGCTTGCCCAGCAAGATATGCAAGGAACTGATTGGGGCCAGTTTGAGCAGCCAGAAAGCGCGTCCCTCGCGACTGATGCCTGCTCCAGAAATGGTGTTAGCCAGGGTTAGACAGAGAAAGAATGTAATGCCCACACTCCCCCAGATATTCATCGCTGCAAGCCTGCTATCGCCACTTGCCGGAGTTGGAAAGTAGCCTGTATCCTCTGAGCCGTTTAGCAGCCGAAAAGTCCAGATACCCGCCAGCGCCAGGGGAAAGATCAGTCGCTGAACATTGCGCAAATCGCGTGGAAAAACGCGCCAGTCTTTGAAAAAGACGGCCTGAGATTGCACAGGCAGAACTGAGAACCATGTCCTGGAACGCGATAACAAACTGCTATCTGGCTTCGGTTTTCTTTCCTTTCTGACGCGACCAACCTGAACAGCTATATTGCTCCAGCCGATATAATAAAGCCGTTCGGCCAGCAGAAGACAGCCGATAAATACACCGAGCGACAATCCGACGAACAGGCCACCATAGAGCAGCAGCGGCAGCGAGTCGTTGCTACCAGCGGCTATCATGGCTCGTCCAGCCCAGGCAGAAGGCAGCAGGGGCACATCCAGTTGCAGCAGTCCGTTCACTGTTTGCACATTCGCCAGGCGTGGCGCAACTTCGGGGGCAAGCTGGCTGATGATATAAAAGCCAACCCCTAGCAAGCCGCCCAGCACACTTACAATATCGCGCGCACGTCGGGCCGGAATGATCCGTACTACTGCCATCACCAGCAATGCGCCCAGGCCAGCCGGCAGCAGTGGCAGCAGCAGTAATACAATCAGGGTTGCCAGTTGGTACGTCAGGCCAAAATCACTCGCCTGACCATAGCCAAGCAGAATAGGTGCGACCAGCGCAAACAGCAAGATATACTGGGTCAACAGCCCATCAAAAAACTTCACCATAAACACTGCGCGCATTGGGACGGGTGTTACCAGGAGCATGTCCATATCCCCAGACAGATACAGTGAGTTAAGCACGCTGCTAAAACTGGAAAAAACCAGTAACAGCAGAGCAGCAAAGAGAACGACACTGGGGATAGCATAGAGCAGGGGCGTAATATCTGTCGGCAGGCCCAATTCAGGATTTTGCAGCGCACCGATGCGCAACATTCTGGCGAAGTCCGGCTGCTGCAAGAAAGCTACGACAAAACGACTGATATTATACAGTCCCCAGGCGGCAAAGCCTATCAGGCATAGCACAGCTGTCAGACCAAGTTTACGCCAGATTTTGCCCCGCCAGAAGGTATTGCGCGCAATCAACAGACGCGCCCGGATCAGAACCGATAGTGCTTGTATCATATGTTATGTGATAGGAGGTACGAAATCGCCTACTCAAAATCCAGAAAGAAGATTTTCTTTTCAAAACGTTTTTTAGTGCGAAAAAGTCCTGGAATAGCACAGACACGCACCCGTCAGGGGAGCGGAAAACTGTGTGAATCACCCCACCCCCCGGCCCCCGCCCCTTGTAGGGGCGGGGGAGTCCGACGGGGCGTCCTGGCGGCACACGCGCCGCGTGTGCCGCCAGGACGCCCCGTTTCCCCCCCTCTCCCTCAAGGAGAGGGGGCAGGGGGGTGAGAGCGTTTGGTTGACCCAGGAGTTATTCGCGCTAACACCGTTTTCTCGTAAGGAAAACATTTTGAAAAGAGAATATACAATTCTACGCAGGCGAAGCCAGCCTTTCTGGAAGTCACATGTTCTTTATGCCGATCCATCGCGTAACTCGTGTTATGTGACAGAACATACGTGGTTAGCTGTGCGCTGTGCGCTTATAATAACGCCTCTGCGATAGCGGCCGCTTCGCTGCCGCCCGTCAGGGCCAGGAAGATATCTTCAAGGCTGGTACCGCCACCAGCTCGCAGATCGTCCATGGTACCAGCGGCAATGATACTGCCCTCGTTGATAATAAACACACGATCACACATGCGTTCGGCAATTTCCAGAATATGCGTTGACATAAAAATAGATGTCCCCCGCCGGGCCACCTGTTGCAGGATATCCTTAATCAAACGCGCACTGCGTGGATCAAGGCCGACTGTTGGCTCATCAAGAAAGAAGGCCTGGGGATTATGCAGCAATGCTCCGGCCAGTGCGGCCTTCTGACGCATACCGTGGGAATATCCACCCAGCAGATCGTCGGCTCGGTCTGCCAGGTCAAATAGCCGTAATAACTCATCGCCGCGCTGTACAATCGTGGGCGGATCGATTTGATACAGGCCGCCCATGAACTGCAGGAACTCGCGGGCAGTCAGTTTTTCCGGTAAATAGGGCTGATCCGGAACATAGCCAATCAAGGCTTTCGCCTGGAGGGGCTGGCGCTGAATATCAAAGCCGCCAATGCGGGCCACACCAGCCGAAGGACGCAGCAGACCAATCAGCATCTTGATGGTTGTCGTTTTCCCGGCCCCGTTTGGCCCCAGGAAGCCAACGATTTCACCAGGGTACACTGCCAGGTCTACATGCATAACGGCTGGTTTATCGCCATAGCGCTTTTGCAATCCCTGTGCTTCGATTATAGGCTGCCTTGCGCCATTCAGACTATGCATTCAGTCATTCTCCGTCTGTCCTGTACGATCTTCTGTTGCATTGTAGCACAGTGATCTGTAACCATTATGAACGGAGATGGCACTCTGGAAGGTGGTTTGAACACCCACCATGCACCTCAGGTCATGTGACAGGTTGATCTGTACCAGGAACGTATGGAGTATGATAACCATGTCGCTGCCCCAGCAGGCGCATGCCATAGAGTGTCACCAGCACGGAAGCCCCCATATCGGCTAGCACGGCCATCCACAGCGTGCCCATGCCCAGCAGCACCAGCACCAGAAATGCCAGCTTCAAGCCCAGCGCCAGCACAATGTTTGTTTGAATGGTACGCATTGTAGTACGGCTCAGGCGCAGCGCAAACGGCAGGAGACGCAGGTCGTCGCGCATCAGGGTGATATCGGCGGTTTCCATAGCCTGCGCCGTGCCACCGGCCTGCCCGCCCATTGCAATGCTTACATCTGCCGTTGCCAGTGCGGGCGCATCGTTAATACCGTCGCCTACCATGGCTACAATGCCATACTGTTGCTTCAGGTCGTGGATGGCCTGTACTTTTTCCTCAGGTAAAAGTTCTGCCCGTACTTCGCTCACACCAACATCGTCACCAACCCGTTGTGCTGTGCCGGTTGTATCGCCTGTCAGCATAACCAGGTGTATGATCCCTGCTTGCCGTAGTTGCTCGAGTGCCTCACGACTACTGGCACGGACAGTGTCAGCTACGCTAATGCTGCCCAGATAGCGCCCATCGACACTGATCAGTACAGGAGTTGCGCCCATCGCTGCATCCTGGCTGACTTCCGCACATACCTCTGATGAGTGCGCGATGTCGCCGTCAAAGTAACGATGGCTTCCCAACACAACCTGCTGACCATGTACGTCCCCAGTGACACCTCTTCCGACCAGTGCTTTCACATTCTGCGCCTCCGGGTAGCGATCCAGGATGCCGCGTTGGGTTGCCGCACCTACAATAGCCTGTGCCAGTGGGTGTTCGCTGCGTCGCTCCAGGCTACTTGCCAGTGCTAGCAGGTCGTCGCAGTCGGCACAGGTAGCCGGGGCATTATGCTGATCCGGATAGGCTGTGGCACAAACCACCGAGCGCACACGCATGACGTCTGGTTTGCCGCTTGTGAGTGTGCCGGTTTTGTCAAAGGCGATTGCCCGCACCCGGCTGAGCGTCTCCAGATAGCTTCCCCCCTTGATCAATACCCCGCTACGTGCGGCATTGCTGATCGCGCTAATAATGCTTACCGGTGTACTGATAACCAGCGCACATGGACAGGCTACCACCAGCAGGGCCAGCGCCCGATAGAACCAGCCGAATGTGTGCGCATCCGGGTTCCAGAAGGGTTGGCCAAATACGAGTGGCGGAATAGTTGCTACAAGCAGCGCCAGCACGATCACAGCAGGGGTATAATAGTGCGCAAAGGCGTCGATCAATCGCTGTGTGGGGGCACGTTGTTCCTGCGCTTCCTCTACCATGCGGATCAGACGGCTGATCGTGTTGTCGGTGGCCCGGTGCGTCACTTCAATGTCAAGGGCACCCTCACCATTGACACTACCGGCAAAGACGGTGTCTTCCGGCCCTTTTTCGATCAGACGGCTCTCGCCCGTGATTGGGGCCTGGTTTATGGCCGACTCGCCCGCAACAATCCACCCATCCATCGGAATACGTTCGCCTGGCCGAACCAGAATGACATCGCCTACTTGCAGTGTATCGACACCCACCTGTCGCGGCATCGTCTGTGTACCCGTGCAGCACCCGTCCGTACAGCCACACACAGGTTCCAGGGAGATGAGATCTGCGCTATCATGAGAAGCCTGGCGTAGCAGGGTAGCGGTGGCAGGCATGACTTGCATCAGACTACGGATCGAGTCACGGGCACGGCTGGCGGTATAGCCTTCCAGGGCTTCGCCCAGCGCAAAGAGAACGATCACCATGCCAGCTTCGGTATATGCGCCGATAATGACCGCCCCAACTGCCGCAATGCTCATAAGCAGATTGATCGTGATCCTACGGTTAATGATCAGTGCCCGCCATGCGCTGCGGGCAATCGGCAATCCAGCCGTTAGCAGCGCCCCCAGCGAGGCCAGATCAATCAGAACGTGATCGATGCCCAGTAGTTCATGCAATACCAGGCCAGGCAGAATCAGCAGCAGGCCCAGCAGCGCCAGACGTGTAGCCGGGCGCTGCCAGAGAAAACGCCAGAAGCTGCCCGTTAGCTGTGGTGGCGTAGCAGCCTTGTCGTCTGGTTCAATAACATCATAACCAAGCGCTCGCACACGCTCAATGATGGTTTCACGGTCAATACTGCCGGTAATATGCAACTTCTCGCTGGTAAAATGCAATTCACACGTTTCGACACCCCGCAGGCTACACACACCTTGCTCCACTGTGCGCGCACAGTCTGCGCAATCCATCCCGCGAATATGAAAGGTTTGCCGGTTTTCGCTGATTGCTGCCATCGCTTCCCCCATCTGCACGTGTACTCTGTATGCGTATATTGATCGTGACTACTCCCAATCCTAGAAGGAGTGGGCTTCTAGGGACTCACACCCAGGCTGTGTAGTCCCACAGCCAGTATATTTATCGCCGCATTGAGATCTCTATCGATCTGAAGACCACAAACAGGACAGCTATGCACACGCACCGACAGCCCTTTCTTAACCGTCGTCTTGCACCGGCTACAGCGTTGACTCGTGCCACGAGGGTCAATCTGAATGCACACACTACCAGCTTCCTCCGCTTTGTAGGATGTGTAGGTGATCAGTTGATTCCAGGCCGCATCAGCTATGCTTTTCGCCAGGCAGTGATTCTTGATCATGCGTGTGATAGACAGGTCTTCAAACACAATTATTCCGAATGTATTCACCAGTTTGCGACTGATCTGGTGGGCAACGTTCTTGCGTCGGTTTGCTATCCGCTCGTGGATACGTGCAACCACCTTCCGTCGTTTGGCGCGTGCAGGCGTACCCTTTTCTTCCTTGCTCAGTTTCCGTTGCGCACGCGCCATGTCTTTTTCATCACGACGGAAGAAGCGAGGATTCGGAATCTCCTCACCAGTCGAGAGGGTCGCAAATTTTTCAAGGCCAACATCAACACCGACCGCAGCGTCTGGTACGTCTGGCTGTGGCTGTGGTTCTTTCTCAACCGAGAAACAGATAAACCATTTTCCCGTTGCCGAACGGCGCAGCGTGACGGTCTTGATCGTCCCCTCAATAGGACGATGGAGATTGACTCGAACCGACCCGATTTTGCTCAGGATGAGGGTATTTCCATTCAGTTTCGCCCCATTCCCATATTGCGGATAGGTGATACTGTCATAGCGTCCTTTTCCCTTAAATCGGGGATACCCCACCTCTTTTTCGCCAGCTTTCACCCGACGAAAGAAGGCTTTGAAGGCCAGATCGACTCGTACCTGGACATTCTGAAGGACTTGGCTGTGAACCTGCTTCAGCGGTGGATGTTCCGCTTTCCAGTGAGGGAGGAGTTTGTTCGTGTCGTACAGCCCAAGCGACTCCTGCCGTTCATCCCAGGCATCGCGCCTGGCGGCAAGCGTCTGGTTATACACCCATCGGCATACCTCAAGCTGTTGCTCAAGCAAACGCATTTGGCCTTTTGTGGGCCAGAGACGGTAGCAATATGCAGATTTAAGCATGTTCCTCATACCGTCCATTATAGCGTGGCAGTTCCCAAGAAGAGGCTTTTATCGTCTTTCACGAATGCTATGCTGCCCCAGAGCAATTAAGCGGATTACTATCCTAATTATTATAGCTTAAAATCAAACAGAACACAAGTACGTCTAAAGCGGCTACAGCACGTGAAGCCCTTCTATCCCAGAGCTGGAAGCACCTGGGCTTTACGGGCTATATCTGTAAAGCCTGACCTGTTCACATTTGGGGGAGGAAATTTACCACGGAGACACGGAGACACGGAGGCTTTCAGGTGTAGATTTTTTGGGGTAGGGGCAGGCTTCCGTGCCTGCCCAGGGCGTCCTGATGCCGGGCACGCTGTTCGGGGCAACCACGAGGGGTGGCCTACCGAACGTATGATAGAGTTGATATCACAACAGCTTCGCCGCGCTTGCGGGCCACGATTGAACGCGAAGGGGTCGATCTGTGATTGAACGTTATACCGATACCGCAGGTCTTCCCGTTTCAGGCGTTGGGGTATAGGGTTCTGTCTTTATCACTGGCATCACAAGGCGATCCATGCAAAAACCGTCCCCCAGAGATGGTGGCTCTCCGGGGGACGGTTTTTCGCGTCGAATTGTATCGCTCAAGATGTTATAGACACATCTCCTGAATAGGTACGATCAATCCAGCGTTTCGCACTGCTCTATTAATGTATGTTCGTCCAGATATTCCGCCAGCAAGCGGTGGGTCTGGTTGCGTGCCCGCTGATATGCCTGGTAAGTCAGACGCTGTTCCAGCAGCGCGTTCTGGCGCTGTTTCTCACACTGGTTGGTTTTATTCAAGGCAGCCTCTAGATCGGCACACACGCGACTAAGGCGAACCAGCGTATCGGTAACCAGGGGCCAGTCGTGCAGTAAATTCAGCGAGGCTTCCACCCGGCGCAGGTCGGCCAGGAGATCGGCTGCACTGCGGGCAACCGTATCGTTCGGTGGGGCAATGACCTGGCTCTGGGGCGAATCGGCCCCAAAGTAGTCACGTAACTGGCGCTGAATATCCAGATAACAGCGCTGTCCGGCAATTTCATACTTCCAACGTTGGGCCAGGGCTTGTCGCCATTCAGATAGCGTGTCTTCGCCAGCCTGGAGATAAATCTCCAGTTCACGGCGGAGAGCGTGATGACAGGCCAGTTGTTCATCAATAAAAGGTAGCTTGGCATGGTAGCGCTCTAGCACGTTAATCAGTCGGCTGGAGTCTTGCAGGATGTTGTGTGAGGATGAGCTAAGGTGCGTCACGGCAGATCCTTTCAGTGATGAGTTCAAGACGCCTTTCCTTGTCTGTATACCTGTGTATGGTCGGAGTCGTCGTGGTACAGTCGGTGTTTCCTGACGACATGGATCATGCTCATCGGCAGACATGGTGCAATGTGTTGTCTTGCCAGGGTCATGCTGCCAGTCTGATGTCTTCTGCTTACATACTGTCCATCCTGGTGCTTGTAGATAGGCAGAAGGTGTATAAGTATGTTACCAATGCATCATACGCCGTGCCAGAAAGCTTTGTCTATAGTACTTGCGTACATTTCTATGATAACTACAGGATGTAGTATTTTTGTGGATATGCTACAATAAGAACTGCATCCAATACCTCCTTTTGTGCGTCTTATCAACGTGCTACAGCCAGTGCAATCCCGTCAAGGAGATAGGTCTATGAGTTTTATCGATCAGATCGGCAAGAGTATCGCTCAGGGAGTCGACCGGGCCAAATTTGAAGCCGACAAATTTCAAAAAACGTCTCGTTTGCAAGGAGAAATCCAGAATCTCCAGCGCGAGCTAGACAATCAATTTATTCAACTGGGCCAGCGGGCCTATGATTTGCAGCGCGCCGGGCAGATCAATGCCCCGTCGGTTGCAACCATGGCTCATGCTGTCGATGATATACGTGCCAACATCATTAAGTTGGAAGAGCAATTGAAGGCAGTGCAAGTCGAGAATTATGAAGGAGGGCCTGAGACACCTCTTCCTGCTCAATCGATTCCGATCACACACGTGCCTGACGCGCAGTCACCTCAGTCATCTTCACGGAACCAACCGCCGTCTTATCAGCAACCTGCCTCGCTGCCGCCAACTATGTCTGGAAAGAAGGCTTGCCCGGCATGCAATTTCCAAATGCCATTGCATGCAGTATTCTGCCCCAACTGTGGTTTTCGGGTTGGTCGCTAATTTAGCGTCTCCGGGGTCCAGTCTGCAACCCGTTACGCAGTATGGGCTGGATACCAGCATATTTTGCCAGGATCTCCTGAGGTGAACGGGCTGTCTCTATATCCAGCAGGTGAATATCAAGATGGGTGATCGTGGTGGCAATCGAGGCCGAGATGCCGGTCACGGCAACACGGCAGCCTAACAGGCGCAATGCCTGAGCTGTGTCGATCAAGGCTCTGGCTACCTGGGTATCCACAGCCGCTACGCCAGCTATATCAATGATCACAATACGCGCTTGCTGATCCTTGGCTGCATATAAAAGCTTCTCGGTTAACGCCCCGGCTCTGCGGCTATCCAGATGCCCTACGATTGTCGCCAGCAGGATGCCGTTAGCTAATGTAATCGCGGGTGTCTCCAGGGTTGTCACCAGGTCAAGCAGGCGTTGTTGTTCTTCGTTGCGCTGTTGCAGTTCGGCAGATTTCTCACGCAACGCCTCGGCCTTTATCGTAGCTTCTTGGGCAAGTTCCTCGGCCCGGCGCGTACTGGCTTCCGCGCTGCGTGCATTGGCTTCTGCGCTGCGTCGGGCAGTGGCAGTCAGAACATAGCTGAGACTGATGCCGCCAATGATAATTACGAAGAGTGTCAGTGTCACCGGATCAGTATAGATTCCCTGCCCTTCGGCCTTCACCAGAATTCCTATGTATGTCGCAAGAGCGCTACCAACAACCCAGGCGGCATTGCCCAGGATCAGCGCCTGTACCGGCGCAACCAGGATCGTATAGGACACTTCCTGCGTCAGGTATGGCTCTGGCAGAACGATAATAGTTGCGATGGTGGCCAGAATGATCGCCATGTAGCGCGCTGTATCCCATCCGCGCCAGTACGCCAGCAGTAACCCGTTATAAAGGAAAGCTGCAATACCGGTGCCTATAATGACATCACGTAATCCCCCGGTGAAGATCAGACCGATAAACATCAGGGTTATGCCAATGGCCTGGATGCCAAGTAATGCCAGTACTACCTTACGATAGGTCACTGTGATGCTCCTTAAAACAGGGGGTACCAAAAGGGGCCAATACGGTGACCAAGCCCGATAATGCGTGAACTTTCCAGTAAGTCGCGCTGCTCAAATACATGATGGTACCGGTTTGTTTTATCGGCTTGCCAGGTTTTACGTGTATGCATTGCATCATAGATCATAGCGCCGAGCATGTCTGCATCTAGTGCATACCCTGGTCGTTGCATCCAGTAACAGTGCATTTCGTCCATCAGTAAAATCGGCAGGGCATCGGGTGCAATCAGGGTTTTGCCAGAGCTGATATACATAGACGCAGGCGGAATCTTCTCTCCATACGTCGCCTGAATAAGCGCTTCCCGTGTCGGATGATCCAGGTGTTGCAGGGTTTTGAAGATAGTTGTCCACTGCGAGTCTAATGACGCATACATATAGAACCAGATCGTAAAGTCGGCATGGGGTGGTGTTATGGCTTCCAATGTTTCTGCAACGGCTTGCATCTCTGGTATATCTTCCACGCCGGTTAAACGTACCCGCCATCCCCGGCGTTGCCAGTCTTCGATTGCTTCTGGCCCGGTTAGAAACCATTCGCCCCACTTGAATAGACGTTCGCGATAGGCACTGCGTTCGGCAAAGTGGGTCGATCGCAGAAGTCCCTGGAAAACATGCTTCACATTCACAGAACAGAGCGCATCCATCGATGCCAGCATCTGGGCACGAAGCCAGTTTACATACTGATCGCTATGCGGATCAATCCCAGCCAGCGCCGCCTGTCGCCGGGTTCCGCCGGGTGCATAGATAACTGTCTCAGGCGCTATGGCGCGAATCTGCTCGGTGGATAAAGGGACATTATGATAGCCTTGTTCAGTCGATGAGAGTAGGTCGATCATGGTGCAATGCTCCTTACGAAGGGAGTGACGAAAAGCTGTGTTGCAGGAGACAATGAATGCAGTATCCCCGCAGTCAGGTCTGCGGTTGATCGTGAACGATCCAGCCAGAAGGCGTGCATACCCAGCGAGCGTGCTACCAGCACATGTTCAATCTGATCATCAATATATCCACATTCATCTGGTGGTATCTGCAAGCTGTCGGTTACTGCCAGGAACGCTCGTGGATCAGGCTTATGGAAGCCGGTTGTTCCGCTCGAAAACAGGCCGCTAAACAGAGCTGTATCAATGTTGCAATAGGTCAGTGTGCGTTCAACACTGGCCATTTCAAAGTTTGTCAAGATTGCCAGCTTGATTCCTGCGCTATGCAAAGCGGTAAGACAGGGCAGTGTATCCTGAAACCGGCGAAAACAGGTGTAGTACTCTGCGCTGATTATACATAGATGTGTCACCTGCTGATGATTCAGGTAGTACTGTGTGGCCAGCGGTTGCCAGAACATACGCCAGAACTGTGGTTCCTCGCCGAGGGTGCGTGGCCATGGCCCGGCCCAGTTTTCCCAGTGGGCGTTCAGTTGGGTCGGGGATACCTGGGGAGCAATGCTCACCATGCGCCGGGTGAGATGTTCAATCGCAGACTGGTCAAAGTGTAGCAGGGTACCATCGCGGTCGAAGATGACGGCTTGTATGCTCATCAGTGGTTTTCCTGCACCTCGCATCGTATATCTCATCGTTAATGGCAATTCTGCGCATATATTAATGGTATAAGACATAGTTCACGGGTACTTTACTGTCTGGCTGAACAGAGAAAACAGGGCTTCACGGGTAGGTTTTTTCCGTAGGGACGCGCTTCTGCGCGTCCGTAGGGCGTTCTGATGCAGAAAACGTCTGTACGGACAGGCAGAAACATGTCCCTACGGACTGGTACGAGCGCATCCCGAATAGTGGAGGAATGCGCTCGCTAGTACCAGTTTGCTCAAGCAATACGTGCCTCAGCGAGTCAGTGTGCGATCTAACAACAAACTCATTTGCAAACCTTTGACATCAAGCACGGTCTGGGCATTATCAGGTCGGCGTTGCAGGATGTCAAATAGCGCTGCATTCAGATCAAAGTCCGGATCAAAAGCTTGATCAGCCAGATCCGACAATTCGGCATCATCGGCGATCATAATCACCTTTGCTTCCATATCCGTCGCTATGATTGTCTGGCCGCGCACAACATTATCAGAGGTCATTACTTCTATCAATGCCGAGGTTGGTGTTCCCAGATCAGGTTTCAGTGCATAGATCACGGCGGCGGCATCAGGAATGGAGGCCGTGGTCGGGCGTGCTTTGCATGCCTCGCCACGGGTGCGTTTGCAAACGATCTGGTCGGCTACCGAGGCTCGTGTGGTGCTGTTGTCCTCTTCCACGGTTTGCAAAGACAAATAGGGTGTCACAACTGCCGCTAGAAATTGCCCTAATGTGCCTCCTCGTTGCGCCAGGCGGCGGGGAAAAGCAGTCGTGTCAACCTGAACATGCACAAATGCATCCAGTGTCACCAGTTCTATGTTCATGTCGCTGGCCAGCACAACCTCGAATGCATGCGGATCAGCATACATGTTAAATTCGGTGACAGGTGTCATATTGCCACCTTTTTGCGCACCCCCCAGAGCGATCAAATGGACGCCAGCCAGATCCTCTGGATATTGCTGGACGGCATGGGCAATATTGGTCAGTGGCCCCAGCGCAATCAAGGTTATGTCTGGATTGGCCCGTGCCGCCGCCGCAATCGCTTCAGAAGCATCATGCGGTAGTTGCGAGATATCCTGGGCAACCTGATTAAACCACAGGCCATCAGGCCCATGGATAAGTGCCCCGGTGCGTGTTGCTGGCAACTCAAGCGGCTGCGCAGCCCCAACCGTAACAGGGAGATCGAGTTTCCCGGCTACCTCCAGCAGTGTTAACAGATTAGCGGTGGCATTTTCGACCGAGGTATTGCCAGCAACACTCGTAAAGCCGATTACTTCGGCAGACGGCTCTTTGAGCAACCAGGCGATGGCAATCGCATCATCGACGCCGATATCGGTATCTATAAAGACGGGCACACGGTTGAGAGAATGAGTGGCTTCAGTTGGCACGAATCCGCATAAAAGGACAATAATACACACAAGCAAGCCGAGACGCAGATAGTTGATGCGCAACATTATGGAGTCCTCCTTAGCTGAGTTGAGATGCAGGCGACGATGTTCGAGCCGGGTGGATTCCTATAGATAGTATGGTCTGTTGAAGAATCTGTATGTATCTATGAAAGATCTTGCTGCTATGGGTGAATTTTTTCTCATTTTGAGAATTTTATACTGCTTTTTTACCTGTCTGTCTATCACCCACAGGTCCTGATGTATGCTGGTGATGGTAGTGGGGGAGGGGTTCTGTTGAAGCTGAAGCCAGGGGTTTTTGAGCCTTGTGCGCCGGGAACCGTGCGGCGTGCCGCCTACCAGAGATTCGGACGCTCACAGGTGTATGATTTTTGGGCGGATGGCGTTGTGATGCCATTGGTAGGGACAGGCAGAAGCCTGTCCGTGCGAACGTTTCCGTATCAGAACGCCTTGCGGACGCGCAGAAGCGCGTCCCTACGGAAAAAACCTGCCCGTGAAAGGGCTTAGGGCGGGCCTACACTCCACCATAGAACATTCGTTTGGTCTGGCTGGGTGGTTTTGCTACCCACCCAGACCGAACCCATTATCTTTTGCGGGGGCCTCCGGCCCGTGCGTCCCCACGTATGGGTAGTGTATAGCTCCCTGAAGGAGACGGGCCAGGAGGTGAGGGCGTATTGCTCACCTCGCATGCACATAGGCGTAGCATGGCAGCCAGCCCGTCGCCCCACCCCGCTCTGCGTTCCTCTGCGATAAGACGGCATGCCTCTTTTCACATCAGTTCGCCATGCGCGGTGCGCACACGGTTGGGATGAAAATAGGGATGTAGGGGCGACCGGCCGGTCGCCCCTACCGTCCGTTGGCTATTTTCACATCAGCAAGCCATCTAACGCCTGTTGACCTATTGACCCGGAATACCCGGCTCGGTCATATCACGTACATTCAAATACTCATCAAGCTGTTCGTCAGACAGCAAGCCCATCTCTTTGGCCGCCTCGCGCACCGACTTACGCTCGCTGGCCGATTTCTTGGCCACCTTGGCCGCCTGATCATACCCGATGGCACTGTTCAATGCCGTAGCAATAGAGGGATTCAGTTCCAGCAACTCACGGCAGCGCTCACGATCGGCCTCGATACCTTCAAGGCAGTTAACGAGAAACGCATTACAGCCGCCAGCCAGGATACTGATGCTTTCAAGCATGGCATGCGCCATCACTGGCATCATCACATTCAGTTCAAAGTTTCCATGCTGCCCGGCAATTGTAATTGTTGTATGGTTGCCCATCACCCGTGCGCACACCATCATCACTGCTTCACTCATCACCGGGTTGACCTTGCCCGGCATAATCGACGAACCTGGCTGGATAGCTGGCAGCCGAATCTCGGCCAGGCCACTGGTCGGGCCACTGGAGAGATGGCGCAGGTCGTTCACGATTTTCAGCAGCGAGACGGCCAGGGTGTTGAGGACGCCAGCAGTCAGGACATAGGCATCCTTGGCTCCCTGCGCCTCAAAGTGGTTCTCGGCTTCATGAAAAGATAGTCCAGTGGCCTCGGCAATATAAGCAATCGTTTTCTCATTGAAGATTGGGGGGCAGTTGATGCCTGTGCCGGTAGCCGTACCACCCAGAGCCACTTCGGCCAGTTCATTCGAGGCCATCTGCAACCGGACAATATTTTTCTGGATCTGCGCGGCATATCCGGAAAATTCCTGCCCCAGCCGAACCGGAGTGGCATCCATCAGGTGCGTACGTCCGCTCTTGATCACATCGTCAAACTCGCGGGCTTTGGCTTGCAGCCCATCGTGAAAGGCTTTAAGTGCCGGGATTAGCTCCTGCTCGATGGCTACACGGGCAGCTACATGCATAGCTGTCGGAATAACATCGTTGGAGGACTGTGACATATTGACATGGTCATTCGGATGGATCAGCTTGCTACCGCGCTCGCCGCCCATTTGCTCTGAGGCTATGGTTGAAATAACCTCGTTTGCATTCATATTGGTAGACGTACCACTACCCGTCTGAAAAATATCCAGGATAAACTGATCATCCAGTTTGCCATCGATAACCTGCTGCGCCCCTGCAATAATGGCTGCGGCTTTATCCTGATCCAGCATGCCCATGTCACGGTTGGCCTTTGCGGCTGCCTGCTTGACAATACCAAGGGCTTCAATAAAGCGACGGGGAAAACGGATACCACTAATGGGGAAATTTAACACAGCCCGTTGGGTCTGGGCGGCATAGAGGGCATTGATTGGAACCTGCATCTCGCCAAGCGAGTCCTTCTCGATCCGATACTGCTCTGGTTGGGACATAGCAATCACCGCTCCTTTGCGCTACTACGGTTTACACGACATAATGTTCCAGTCCAGCAAAGCTGGCATACGGCATGGCCGGGCACCTGCAGAACGATCTTCAGTCACTGCATTCTGTGTGCCGTCTATAGTAAGCAGTTTTGCTAATACGTCAAGATGGACATAGATGGTAACTGTTCACGATCGGGGCAGAGAATTCACCACGGAGCCACGGAGGAGAACGGTGGATGCGCCTGCCGCTACCACGGCAGGATGGGCATGCCTGATGATCTACCAGCATGGATCTGGGCGATGCCACGGGTGAACAGGTACGGATAGATGCACTTGTTCACCATCAGAGTAGTATATAAACGGTACAGTAAACCTGAACCTTGTCATAGAGACCAGAGGTATGGAACTAAGCCAGGGGAATGCGCAACTCCACGGTGGTACCGATACCGGGGTTAGAGCGGATGCGGAACTCTGCACCAATCAGGCGGGCGCGTTCTTTCATATTGAGTAAACCCAGGCTTGTACCAGTACTATAGGAATTCTCGATGACCGCCACATTAAAGCCACGCCCGCGGTCGCGTACGCTGGCAATCAAGAAATCTTCTTCTACATAGATATAGATCGTAATCTCCTGCGACTCAGCGTGTTTGCGCGCATTGTTAACGGCCTCTTGAATAATAATAAATGTAGCTACTTCCACTTCGTGAGCCAGGCGTGGCACAACTGATGGAGCTTCCAGGCGCAACATCATGCCAGTTTCGCCCGGATCGCGCCAGCGACTGACATACTGCTGAAGCGTTGTGAGCAATCCCTGTGTTTCCAACCCCAGTGGACGCAACTCGAAAAGCAGGGTACGGATGTCATGACTGGTTTTATTGACCAGTTCAGACAGGGTATCCAGTTCACTACTAACCCGTTCGGGCATAGCCGTCAGCAGGCGCTTGATGAACTCGATATTCATCGCAATCGCCGCCACGCTCTGGGTTGGCCCATCGTGTAGATCGCGGGCAATCGAGTGACGCACTTCTTCTTCTTTGGTCAACAGGCGGTCACGTTCTTCGCGCAGGCTGCGATACAGGCGGGCATTCTCGATCGCAATACCGGCCTGAGCGGCCAGCGTGGTTAACAGTTGCATATCCTGGTCGGTGAACGATGTGCCATCACGTTTATTGAGTAGTTGCATCGCCCCGATAATCCGATCCTTAACACGCATCGGTACACATAGGATAGAACGCGTAATAAAGTCGACCTCACGCCCAATCACATCATACCAGCGCGGATCCTGTTCAACATCGTTGACAATCTGGCCCAACCCATGGTTCACCACCCAGCCAGCAATGCCTTTATCGGCGGGCATACGATACTTCTGTTTATCGTCTTGCAGTTCCAGGATAAGTTCATGTCGTTCTTCATCCAGCATCAGGATCGAGCAGCGTTCGGCCCCAACCACTGTAGGCACACGTTGCTTGATATCATTGAGCAAGCTGGATAGATCCAGGTTCATTGCCATTGACTGGCTAATGTCATAGAGCAGATGTAGCTCACGCAGATCCCGTTCCGCCCGTCGCAACATGGCCAGCTTATCTGCCTCACCGCCAATGGCACGCACTAGCATAATCATCCAGTCTTCATCTGGCTTGATCACAGATAATGCGCCGGTTTGCTTCTCAATACTGCTTTCAGTCACAATCAGATGTAACAAACCAACTGCTTTACCACTGCTCTGCAACGGCAATTCTAGCACCTCGCGCCCATTTTCCAGGGGATAGTAACCAATTGCTGGCTCGTTGCCATCATCACGGCGTGCCAGATCCGTGCGTGCCTGATCGATTAAGGTACGCGCTTCATTGTCCAGCGGGCCATGTTCAAGACTCACACGTTCACCATGGGGGGTATGGTAAATCAGTGCGCCAGCCTGGGCTGGCCAGAGCGCCACCAGACGTTCCAGCGAAGCCTTGAGTAAATCGGCTACATCATGATGCCCACCGGCTATCAAGAGCTGGCTTATCGTTTCGATTTGTCGCTGATCAAATGCCACAGGGGACATACACACCTCGTGGGAACGGCGATACCACAGTTTGTCGTTCACTCTACTCTATGTAGGCTGTTGTTGTCAAGATTTTCCGTCCGGGTATTAGAACGGATAGTCATTATACCATTATAATTGGCAACAGACCACCAGCTTGCGCTGCGGATACACTCCGCGGAGGTCGTATTGAGCGGATTGGCCGAGCAATTTGCACCCTCACAGGTGTAGGGTTTTTGGATGAATCGTGTTGTGATGCCGCACACGGTCGCTCAATGCCATTACCGATGCGGTGGTAGCGCACTTCCCAGATCATTTCTCCACCCGGCAGGCAGCACGCCAGCGGATCGCCAGCTTCTCGCAACGCTATAATGAAATAGATTGCGGTAGGTCTCACAGGGGTAGGTTTTTGTGGCGAATATCATTCCCCAGGCGGATCGTGTGTCGCCCGGCCTTTTGCTATACTGACTGCACCGTTGTCAGTTCAATAGGAGGGACAGCCATGAAATACGGCTTTGTGATGCCGTTCGGTGATGCCCGTACGGTGGCTCATGCCGCCCAGGCCGCCGAGCAAGCTGGCTGGGATGCTATCTTCGTCTGGGAACCGGTCTGGGGCAATGATGCCTGGGTGTGCCTGACCGCTGCCGCGATGGTGACAGAGCAGATTCGCCTGGGGACGATGTTGACGCCGATCTCACGCATGCGCCCCTGGAAGCTGGCGAGTGAAACAGCCACGCTTGATAATCTATCGGGCGGGCGCGTGATTCTGGCGGTAGGTATGGGGGCACCTGAGAGCGGTTTTGCGGCTTTTGGCGAGGAGACCGATCGCCGCACGCGCGCCGAGTTGCTCGATGAAGGACTGGCCATCCTTACCGGGTTATGGGCCGGTGTGCCGTTTCGCTTTCAGGGCAAGCACTATACGGTTGATACCAACCTGGGGTTTGCCGGGCCGCCGCCAGCGCCGCCGGTTCAGCAGCCGCGTATTCCGATCTGGGTGGTTGGTGCGCATGGCAGAGGGCCTTCGATGCGCCGCGCTGCCGCCTACGACGGCTTGATTCCCACGGTGATTAGCCCGGACGGTAGCCATACGCTGCATCCCGACAATCTGTCAGCGATCCTGGCGGAAGTGCATGCGCTGCGTGGGGATCAAACGCCCTACGATATCATTATTGAGGCCGTGGGTGACAATACCGATCGAGGTGCTGCTGTGGCCAGAGCGCAGGCCTGGGCGCAGGCAGGCGCAACATGGTGGACCGAGTCGTTGTGGGAATTGGTGGATGATCCGGCACAGCTTCCGATGGTGATGCGCCGGATTGCCGACGGGCCGCCACGGGAATAGAGGATCTTTCACGTGTATGATTTTTCATGGCGGGATGCGCTTCTGTGTGTTGTAAGCTACCACCATAGTTCGCGGATATTTTCGATAATGATCAGCACGCCAGCCAGCAGAATGAGGGTGGCAACAATCGGCCAGAAGAATTCATAGAGCAGCACCAGCGCGGTGATCATAGCCAGTCCCACTACCAGATAACGGATCAGCGTCTGTACCTGGCGACGCATAAGTGATTCGATAAAGAAATAGACGCCGAGCAAGGCCAGCAGGCCAAAGCGCCAGGCGCTGGCGAAGAAGAGCGTAATGACCACAAACCCTAACAGCAACACGCCGATACTCAGGGCGCCCCATGCCTCGGCCAGGCGGCCCAGGCGCATATCTGATGGACTGGAGGGTAACTGGGGCAGGCGTAGATGTGAGCGTGGTGATACGCTTTTGCCAGCAGCCAGCCGTTCAATGAAAACGTCACCGCTTTCCAGAACCTGGGCATTGGTGGCTCGGCGGATCTTAAGGGCATTCAGGGCCTCTGAGGCATCCCGAATGTGGCGTTGTAATTCGCTGGCATGCTGCTGCAGATGCGGCTGCCCACGGATTGCCTGGGCCTCAATTTCCAACCCCATAAGCAGCGTAGTCTGCTGGGCAATCTGTTCTTGCAGCATGGCCTGTTCATCCAACCGGCGCTGGAGTTGCTGCTGCAGCACGCTGGTGGTATGGGTCGGCGGTGGTACTTTGTCTAGCCCGCCCCAGCCGAGCGGATCATACCACATCTTGCGCATTGTGCCGTCGCGGTTATATTTTGGCCCGGCGGGGGCATCTTCGCCAGCGATCGGATCACGCGTATACAGGCCCCACAAACCCCGATAGCCATCGACCCAAACTGGTGCTGGCGTGGTGGGACTGGACTGCAGCAGGTGCATATCCCAGCTATGCGCCTGACCCGGCCCGATGCTGATCCCATCGCCCCGGGCATAATCGACAAAGGGAATGCGAAAGAATCCCAGGTCGGGCAACTCGATATACTCGTCGCCCTGGCGTAGCGTCACCCGCCAGAAACGCTGCATGCGCCGCCAGGCGCGCAATATCCGATCAGAGTAGGGAACCTCGGCCACGGGTAGATATTCGCCACAGGCAAAATAATTGGCATGCGACCCGGCCCCTACATAGACCACCGGATGTTCACCAACCCACTCGATCTCGGGGTCATCACAGCGCCGCCGCAGATCGTCGCCCTCGAACTCATGCGACGAGTAGGCCAGCCAGCTGAGTTGATCGACACCCTGTTCGTCGGGGGCGACATAGATCGTGATCATTTCCCAGTCGGCCTCGTGATCATTGACGCCGTTAAACGATGAACGCCAGTCGTTGAAGGCATAGAAGAACCAGTATTGCAGCACGGTATAGCCATTTTCACGCACAACACGGCCATAGTAGCAGTAACGTTCCTGGGTAGCCTGTAACTGCTGGTAGCGCAGGGCTGCATCAGCCGCCAGGCCACCAGGCACTTTGCCCCGCAGCAGCAATGCCAGCGAGAAGAGCAGGTCGGCCAGGCGCGCTGCCAGCCCCACCCGCGTCAGACGACCTGGCCCGGCATGAAAGGATCGCAGGGTCGATGTGCGATAAAACTGAACCACCTGGGCCGGGTTGAGCGAGTCGGCCACGCTGAGATAGTAGTAGGTGCCAGGTGGATCATGGCGTGACTGTACCAGTTTCTCCGGGGTTACCTGATAGCGCACCACCAGTTCCTCTACTGGCTCGTCGGGGCGCTGGCAGTACAGGCGGGCCATGCCGATATAGTGTCTGGCATCCATGGGATAAAACTGCTCGCCGTAGGTAAAGCGCAAAACCGGCTCGAAGCGTCGTAGTAAGGCGATATCTTCGTCAGATAGGGTATTGTCTGTGGATGGGATAGTCATAGTACTTATGATCCACGTTCCCGGTGACGTACGGCCTGAAAGACCGCCTGGACATCACGCTGGTTCAGATAGAACACAATAAATACCGAGAAGATCATGCTCACATACTGGGCCTGGCCCTGGTTATAGTTATACAGCTCGGCTGCGAGATTAATGCCCTGGGCAATCATGGCCATCAGCCAGGCCCACGAGCGTAGTTGCAAAATGGATACCCCGCTGACCAGGCCGATTATGCCCAGGAACAGGTGTGCCACAGCCAGCAAGATGCGCGAGAGGCGAATCGTCGGTAGCGCAAATCCTACCAGCGGCGCAAGCGTCTCGCGTACTGCCGGGGACAGCAGAGCCAGGGTCAGGCTTGCTACGACGATAAAGATTAGCCCCTGGCCTAGCACCAGAATACCCAGAATGGTTGCACTACGTGGTCGTTGCATAGTAGTATTATTCAGCATAAGACAAGGTTCACGGTTCCTGTACACGTTGGTTAGATGATACGCCCTCTCCCCCCTTCCTCTCACAGGTAGGTTTTTTCCGTAGGGACGCGCTTCTGCGCGTCCGCAAGGCGTTCTGATGCGGAAAACGCCCGCACGGACAGGCAGAAGCCTGTCCCTACGGATGGCGACGGGTAGGTTTTTTCCGTAGGGACGCGCTTCTGCGCGTCCGCAAGGCGTTCTGATGCGGCACACGTCCGCACGGACAGGCAGAAGCCTGTCCCTACGGATGGCGTTACGATGCGATCCGACCAAAAAACCTACCCCTGTGAGCCTCCCTTCCCCCCTCTCCCCATAGGTTATACATGACCCGCAATTCTACCGCATCGGGATGCGGTAGAACCGGTAGCTTCCTGCTCGCCACGGGTACTGGCGGGGCGCAGCCCCGCCGAGATCAATACGTTTCGGTTTGTTGTGGCGGCTTTGCCGCCACAACAAACCGAAACGTATTCTTTTTGCGGGAGCCTCCGGCTCCCGCCCCCCCATGTGTGGGTAACGCATAGCCCCATAGGGGAGGTGGGGTATCATCGCAGGACGATCCCGTCTGGTTCAAAACTCAAAACCGCCCCGTTTCAAGCAGTCTCTAATAACGCCACCCAGTCAATCGACTGCACTGTCCAGCGCAGCATATGGTCATCGTCTACCACATGAAACCGCAGATTGGTAAACACCTGTTCGGCCAGTGCCTGGGTTGCGTCCAGGGGCACAACTGTATCGCTCTTGCCATGATACACCGTTACTGGTACTGCTACTGGTGCAGGCGGATGATCGGCGAAATCCGGGCGGGGCAGCGCCGGGGCCAGTAACACCAGCCGTTGCACTTTGTGAGGATTGCGACACGTATACAAAGCCCCCATCAATCCGCCAAAACTCGACCCGACGATGCGCCAGGTGGGGCGCGTATCCAGAATCGGCTCAAGCTGGGCCATCCGCTCTGCCAGCGTCCCCTGAAAGTCTGGCGTCAGCATGGTCGGAAACATGCCGTGCAGCATGCGCGCCTTAAATCCCTGGCTGCTGCTCTCTAACCCGTGTAAAAAGATCAAGCCATACTCATTTTGCATTGATCAGTTCCTTCTTTGCTTATTGATAGGACTTACGCGGTGGTCGTATCAAACCAAACGTTTGATCGGATGAAAAGTCTGTTTCGCCTGCGGCAGCGTGGAATTGTATATTTTTTTCCAAAATGTTTCGC
>RRYU01023017.1_pt1 | contig 55604 bp, 50 predicted proteins | sample 2162651 | NCBI WGS metagenome assembly RRYU01 (sample SAMN10267283, study PRJNA491782) | microbial mat metagenome | isolation source: biomat in the production well | place: Japan: Minami-Kanto gas field, natural gas well KTG3 | collected 2017-06
TGGCTACTGGCTACTGGCTACTGGCTACTGGCTACTGGCTACTGGCTTCTCCTGCTCCTCGCTATCCTCAATTTCGACGAGTCCGCTTTCTTCTGCAAAAGCGATAATGTCGTCAATGGTCGCCTGCATGTTGACCGGTGAGCCGTCAACCATGCGCAGGGTAATTGCTGGATGTTTGGCCTGATGTTTTTCCATCGTTTCCTGCCAGTGGTGCTGAATCTCAGGTTCGAGTTGACCCCAGGCCTGTCTTCCCCTGCATTTCGGAAACTTCGAACAGCCGAGCCAGAGGCCCCTCTTGCCGGTTCTCAGATATAGTGGGGCCCCGCATTTGGGACAGGCGAGGTCGGTTTCAAGTGGTGGCGTCTTGGGCGGCTCGATCTTTCTCTGTTTATCGAGTTTCAGGAGGGTACTGCATTCGGGATAGTTCGCACAGGCGAGAAACGGTCCGAACCGCCCGTTTCGCAGAACCATTCTGCCGTTACCGCATCCGGGGCATCTGATACCGGTTTCTTTCGGGCGTGTTTTTGTCGAGGCGATCGACTTGATGTTTCTGCATGAAGGGTAGTCGGAACACCCGAGAAATTTACCGCTGGCGGTCCATTTTACCACCATCTTGCCTTTCCCGCATTTGTCGCAGGTTTCTGCATCGTGGTTCTGGGGAAGCAGCGGGTCGTTTTTTCTGACGCTCAGCGCAGTTTCAAGAGGTCTGTAAAAGCTTTCCAGTACCTCTTCGTAGTCATCCTCTCCGGCGGCAACCTTGTCAAGCTCGTTTTCCATGTGTGCAGTGAACTTGACATTGAAAATGTCGGGAAAGTTGGCGACGAGGATGATCGAGACGTCCCTGCCCAGATCGGTCGGAATGATTTTTTTCTTCTGCAGCTCAACATAACGCCGATCCTGCAATGTCGAGAAAATGCCCGCATAGGTAGACGGCCTGCCGATTCCGTAGTTATCGAGTTCCTTGACAAGGCTTGCCTCGCTATACCGCGCAGGCGGGCGGGTGAAACTCTGTTTTTTCTCCAGATCGTTCAGGTCAAGCTTCTCATGTACCGAGAGTTTTTTCGGTAGCTGAACGATCTGTTCTTTTTCCTCGTCGTCGCGGGTGGATTTCTTCGCTTCGTAATCGAGTTCTTTCTGTTCATTGTAGACTTTCAGGAACCCGGGGAAGAGCACCTTGCTGCCGCTTGCCCGAAAGAGAAACTGCTGCTCATGGTCGGTGACATCGACACGGGTCTGTTCTATCTTTGCCGGAGCCATCCGTGAGGCGAGAAACCGTTTCCAGATAAGGTCGTACAGTTTGTACTGGTCGGGCGACAGGAACGGCTTCATTGCATCGGGTGTACGTGAAACCGAAGTCGGCCTTATGGCTTCATGTGCATCCTGTGTTTTTTTGCTGCTTTTAGCGGTCTTTCCTCCGCCCGTATACTCCTGGCCGTAAAAAGAGGTAATGAAGTGCTCCGCCTGTTCAACAGCTTCAGCGCTTACTCTGGTGGAGTCGGTTCTCATATAGGTGATCAGGCCGGTTGCGCCTTCCGGGCCCAGCTCTATCCCTTCATAGAGTTGCTGGGCGGTACGCATGGTTTTCTTTGACCCGAACCCGAGCTGGTTCGACGCGGCCTGCTGGAGGAGCGAGGTCGTGAACGGCAGCGGCGGCTTGCGTTGCTGCAGCTTGGGAGTGATTGCCGCTACGCCGTAGATTCTCGACAGAATGGCCGAAGCAGTTTTTTCGGCATCTTCCCTGTTGGTGATTTCTGCCTTGTCGCCGTCGATTTTAAGCAGTTTGGTTGAAAACGTTTCGCCGGAGGTTGTCGTGAAATCAGCGATGATGGTCCAGTATTCTTTCGGCTCGAACTTCTCGATCTCCTGCTCGCGTTCACAGATCAGCCTGAGTGCAACGGACTGCACCCTGCCTGCGGACAATCCACGAAGCACGACATTCCAGAGGAACGGGCTTATCTTGTACCCGACGATTTTATCGAGCCCCTGGCGGGTCTGCTGGGAGCGAACCAGCCGGTAATCTATCTCAAGGGGTTGCTGAATCGCTTCGATAATCGCATTTCTGGTGATTTCGTTGAACAGAACGCGATGAACGGGCTTACTTGAAAAGTCAACCTCGTTTGCAATGTGCCAGGCGATGGCTTCACCCTCACGGTCAGGATCGGTGGCTATAAGAATGTCATTAGCTTCTCCGGCGAGCTTTTTCAGTTGCCGTACAACTTTTTCCTTACCGGCTATAACTTCATAGCGAGGCTCGTAATGGTTATCGAAATCCAGGCCGATCTCCTTTTTGGGGAGATCCTTGATATGGCCGACCGAGGCAAATACCATGTAATCTTTTCCAAGATACTTGTTGATGGTTTTTGCCTTTGACGGGGATTCGACAACAATAAGAGTTTTGTTTTTTGCTGACGAAGCTGCTGAAGAAGAAGCCATTGAGAAGTTTTACAGGTGAAGAAAAGGTTTCACTGAGCTTTGGAAAAGATAGGGGTTGCATGACAAAAAACAAATTTTACCGCTTTTCGGTTACTGTAATAACGTTTTCATCGACAGGTTCTCCGAGGTGCGCATGAAAATTTTTAGTATAATTTCCTAACACATACGTCTTTTGAAAGAAAACAAAATGCAGTTTCCGTGAGCGAACACTCCTGCCGCTTCAGATACCATGTTTTCATTGTTCTGCTGCTGATCATTGTCATGCCAGGCAAGCTGCTTGCCGTCCCTCTCGATAACGCCAAACCCGAAAAACTCCCGCTGCACGCCGTAAAAGGTTTTCAAAATGACTATACGCTCAATGTCAGCGCTCTGCGGACGGCTGAGAATCTCTATGTGAATCTGGAGTCGATGTCCAGGGCACTGCGTCTGCTCAATAAAAGAGAAGGGCGAAGGCTGAGTGTTTCTTACGAAGAAAGCGGCAAAAAAACCATTTGCCGTCTCATGGAAGGGAACAACTTTGCGGGCATTCGGCCCGAAAAACCGCTTCAGGGAGAACGTGTGATACAACTGCGGTCAGCGCCCTTTCTCTGGAAAACGTCTCTCTGGATGCCTGTTGCGGATGCGTCGCGTCTTTTTTCTCTCTGGATGGACCGCGATGTTTTTTACGACAAGGAAAAGGGCACGATCGAGGCTTTTTTATGGAGCGCGTCTCCCGGATCGGAAAAAAAGAAAATCGGTATCGTCAGGGACCAGGACCGGTATATCAGTTCAGGTAACTTCCCGCAATACAAGGGACCGACAACCATAACCGGTATGAGGGTCGATGAGCTGTTAAACGGGGTCGTTATCCGTTTCAAGGCAACCGGGGCAAAAACCGTAGCGTCTTTCATAAAGCCCGACAAGGACGGGAATGCCTCACTGACCTTTCAGGCTGCCAAAGGTAATCTCGCGGGCATATTCAGGACATTCAGCCAGGGATTGATCAGGGAAATTCGGGCTATACCGCTTGGAAAAGGAGCCATGCAGATCAACATTGCCCTGAACACCGAATTTTTCAATGTAAAATCCAGTGAATATCAATGGGACCCCCGGACAAATACGTACGTGATCTCGATTATGAGCGATATCGACGTGCAGGAAGTGTACCGGCTGGAAAAGGAAAAACGTATCAAGCTGGAGTTGGCCAAGGACCTCCAGAAATGGAAATTCGATACCATCGTTCTCGATGCCGGGCATGGAGGGAAAGATCCCGGTGCCGTTGGGCTCGCAGGAACCCGTGAGAAAGATATTGTGCTGAAACTGGTCCATTATCTCGGTGCAATTATTAAAAAAGAGTGGCCCGAGATCAAGGTTGTTTATACACGAAGCGATGACCGGTTTATACCACTCAAGCAAAGGGGGAAAATTGCGAACCGAAACGATGGCAAGCTTTTTGTCAGCATTCACTGCAACGCTGCTAAAAACAGGTCTGCGAAGGGGGCGGAGGTTTATATACTCGGTCCGCATAAAAATCAGGCCGCTCTCAGGGTTGCCATGCTTGAAAATGCTGCGATAAAGCAGGAAGAAGATTATCAGAAGAAATACAAGGGATTCAGTGAAGAGCACATGATTATGAGCAGTCTTGCACAGAATGCTTTTACCCTTCAGTCCAAAGAGGCTGCGAGGCATGTGCTCGAGGGGATGGAAAAAAAAACAAAGATAAACGGCAGGGGGGTTCGTCAGGCGGGGTTCATGGTCCTCTGGACTCCTTCAATGCCGAGCCTGCTGGTCGAAGCGGGGTACCTCTCGAATCGAGCAGAAGAAAAAATGCTTAGACGTCCCGATGTGCAGAAAAACATAGCCAGAGGTATTTTCAACGGGCTGAAACGCTACCGCACAAGCTACGAAAAACAACGCCTCGCCTCAGGGGCCGGTGTACGTTCGAAAGGGTGACTCTCTTTTCTCTTCTTTTGGTGTAGAGCCGTTTTTCTACCAGTTAGTCCTGGTTGTCAAGTAAAATATAATGTTCGGAAACAGGGAAAGCTGGAGTATCGGAACAATGTGGATAATAATACCCATAGCAGTACTACTGCTTGCTATTGTACTGCTTATCCTGATCCCTCATAACATCTCGAAGCTTGTCTCTCAACCTGACCCGGTTCGGGATTACAAGGAAGCCGTCAGTCGTGCCGATAGTCTTCGTGAGGCAGGAGCACAGGATATGAATCCGCTTTGCCGGTTGCAACTGATGACCCGTAATAGAAAGGCGGATCGTGCCGTTATTCTGGTTCATGGCTATACCAGTTGCCCGCAGCAGTTTCATGAGCTGGGAAAACGTTTTCATGCTTCCGGCGATAACGTTCTCATCGCTCCGTTGCCGCACCATGGTCTGTCTGACAGGATGACCGGGGAACATTCGCTGCTCAGGGCCGAAGAACTTGCGGCGTATGCCGATACTGTTGTGGATATTGCCCGGGGGCTGGGTGAGGAGGTAATCATGATGGGGATTTCCGCCGGAGGAGTTGTCACTGCCTGGGCTGCACAGCAACGGGCTGATGTTGATATGGCAGTTATCATTTCGCCGGCTTTTGGATTCAAAAAGGTTCCGACTTTCCTCACGGCCGCTGTTATGAATATCTTTTCAGTTCTGCCGGATACCTTTACCTGGTGGAACCCGGATCTTCAGGTCGATACACAGCCTTCTTATGCCTATCCCCGCTATTCCCGACATGCGCTGGTTCAGATTCTTCGGCTCGGGTTTGCCATGCAGCAGGATATAACACGCAATCAGCCCGCCGCCAAAAAGATCGTGGTGGTGTTCAATCCGAACGACAACCAGATCAACAATGCATTGACACATGAGATCGTGAAACGCTGGGAATCACAAAAAGCAACTGTCACTACGTACGAGTTTGACGCATCCCTCAAACTCGGCCACGACCTCATCGATCCCAACCAGCCGAACCAGAAGATTGACATTGTGTATCCGAAGCTTGTCGAGCTGATACAAGGGTGAGGTGGTTTACGTTCTGCATTCGTTGGTTTTACCACTATTGAGCAACGATTTTTAATTACATTTTTATTGTTTGCACGCATTGAAATTGACGAGTGCCTGTGGCCCAATGCGCCTGAGATTTTATCGGTAAACGTTATTTTGCCGTAACCTTCATTTCCGGAGAATCAGTCCCGAATGTTTGAACAGACTTTTAAAAATATCGACGACGTTCTCTGGAAAGAGGCCGGTTGTACGACGGAACTTGATTATACCGAGCAGACCTCGTGGATGCTCTTTCTGAAATACCTCGATGACCTTGAGCAGTTGCGGGATCAGGAGGCCGAGCTTCGGGGCGGAGAGTACCAGTTCATTATCGCCAAAAAATACCGCTGGGAAAGCTGGGCAGCTCCGAAAAAGACTGACGGTTCGTTCGATCACGATAATGCTCGTATTGGCGATGACCTGATAGAGTTTGTCAACGAAAACCTTTTTCCCTATCTCAAACGCTTCAAGCTTCTTGCCGACGGTCCCGACACCATCGAATACAAGATCGGGGAGATCTTCAGTGAGATCAAGAACAAGTTCCAGAGCGGCTACTCTCTGCGAGATGCGCTTGAATACATGGACAGCCTCACCTTTCGTTCGCAGAGGGAAAAACATGAGCTCAGCGCGCTCTACGAGCAAAAAATCAGGAGAATGGGCAACGCAGGCCGCAACGGCGGGGAATACTACACCCCCAGACCGCTCATTCGCGCCATGGTGCAGGTCATCAAACCCCGTATCGGGGAAACCATCTACGACGGTGCATGCGGATCGGCAGGTTTTCTCTGCGAAGCGCACGATTATATGCGTCGGGGAGACCTGACGACCAGCGAACTCGGCACCTTGCAGAAAAAGACCTTCTACGGCAAGGAAAAGAAGTCGCTTGCTTACGTCATCGGCATCATGAACATGATCCTGCACGGCATTGATACCCCGAACATCTTCCACGTCAACACCCTCGGCGAGAACATCACCGACATTCAGGAGAAGGACCGCTACGACGTCATCCTGACAAATCCGCCCTTCGGCGGCAAGGAGCGCAAGGAGATCCAGCAGAACTTCCCCGTCAAGACCGGCGAAACCGCGTTTCTCTTTCTGCAGCACTTCATCAAGAGTCTGAGAGCCGGAGGCAGGGCCGCCGTGGTGATCAAGAATACCTTTCTCTCCAACTCCGACAACGCATCCAAAGCCCTGAGAAAGGAACTGCTCGACAGCTGTAACCTTTACGCTATCCTCGACTGCCCGCAAGGCACCTTCCTCGGCGCGGGCGTGAAAACCGTGGTGCTTTTTTTCGAAAAAGGATCGCAGACGCAAAAGATCTGGTACTACCAGCTCTCCCCCGGTCGCAGCCTCGGCAAGACCAACCCGCTCAACGACAACGACCTCGCGGAATTCGTCGAACTGCAAAAGAGCTTCGCCGATTCTCCCAACTCCTGGACAAAAAACATAACCGACATCGACCCCGAAACCGCCGATCTCTCCGTCAAGAATCCCAATATCCCTGAAGCCGATCCGGTGCGCTCACCAGTGGAGATCCTCGACGAGATCGAAGCGCTGGACGCGGAGGCGGCTGAGGTGTTGGCAGAGATCAGGAGAATGGTATGAGGTATGGTTGGGAAATAAAGAGGCTGGGAGATGTTTGTACAACTGGATCGGGAGGAACCCCTTCAAAGTCAAAAAAGGAATACCATGATAATGGTAATATCCCTTGGCTATTAAGTGGCGAAGTAGGTCAAGGTGAAATAACTAAAGCGACAAACTTTATTACACAGAATGGATTAGAAAATTCTTCAGCAAAGTTTTTCCCTAAGAACACCATATTAGTTGCTATGTATGGAGCAACAGCTGGACAGGTTGGTATTTTGCGCTTTGAATCAGCAACAAATCAAGCTATTTGTGGAATTTTTCCAAATGATCGCTTGATGCCAGAGTTTCTCTATTATTGCTTATTGGCTAAAAAAGATGGTTTAATCGCACAAGCAGCAGGAAATGCACAACCAAATATCTCTCAAATAAAAATCAGAAATACTGATATTCCTATTCCCCCTCTCCCTGAACAGCGACGGATCGTGGGGATCCTTGACGAGGCGTTTGCGGCGATTGCAACAGCGACAGCCAATGCGAAGAAAAACCTTGCCCATGCACAAGAGCTTTTTGAAAGCGAACTGAACAGGGTGTTCACTCAGCGAGGTGAGGGGTGGGTTGATGTTGAGCTAGTAAATGCGTGTAAAAAAATTCAGGACGGTGCCCATCGTTCTCCAAAAGTTCTTTATTCCGAACCTGCTCCAGATCGGTTCCCCTACCTGACATCAAAGAACATAAGGACAGGATACCTCAAGTTAGATTCCATTCAATACTGTGATACAGATTTTCACAATGAAATTTATCCACGTTGCAATCCAGAGGTTGGAGATGTATTGCTTACAAAAGATGGGGCAAATACAGGAAATGTTGCATTGAACACGTTGGATAAACCATTTAGCATGCTTTCCAGTGTCTGTTTGTTGAAGCCAGATTCAGAAAAGCTTCTATCCCAGTTTTTACTCTATTATATACAAAGCAAAGAAGGGTTTGAGCAGATCACAGGTCGGATGACTGGGACAGCAATCAAACGAATCATTTTAAAAACCATCAAGTCTTCCTGCATACCGCTTCCAAATATATCCGAGCAAGAGGAAATTGTTTCGAGCTTTGATAGACTTTCAGCTAAAAAGCAATCCCTTATTGCTGTATATGAACAGAAACTCACCCTTCTTGCCGAACTAAAGCAATCTCTTCTCCATAGAGCCTTCAGCGGAGAGCTAACGGCCGATACGAAAGTTGCCGAACAAACCTTAACCGAAGCGCGCGTATGAGAGAAAACGGAATGGATTCACTCTTGAGAACAAATACAATCGGGACGACTTCTTTTATCGCAAGCGATGGAAATTCCTCTTTATGGAATTAACCTGTTGATATACAAATACTTGCTTGTTTAAACGCAAAACTTGCCGGGTAGTGTGCATAAAAAAGTCACTACCTTCTGAATAAAGCGGAAATCAGGGCGGAGCTGATCGATCCCGCGCTCAAGGCTGCCGGATGCAGAAAGAGCTTCCTCTTCACTCCTCTCGGCTTCTTATCTTGAGAGGAACTCTCTATATTGCGTAAAAGGTTAGTGATTTTATCTTCCCGTCATGAAAACAATAAGTCAGTGTGGGTATGGAACGTATTCAGTCCATCAATCCAGAGCGTATTCTCTGGTGTTGTGCCGATTATGGCATTACTCCGGACGAACTTGCTGCTGAGCTTGACATAGCGCCAAGCAGCATTGAGCGTGTGATTGCTGGCGAAGATGGCATGACCTTCAACCAGTTACGCAAGGTGGCGGACTATTTTGGTCGCGGGGTACTGTTTTTTCTGGAGGAAGGTCCGGTTGATGCGGCACAGGTGCATACGACGCAATTTCGTACGCTGACCAATCAGAAGCCGGAGGTGAAGCCAGCGCTTAAAAAATTTATTGAGCGGGTGGAAAAACAGAGGGAAGTCTACCTCGGTTTGCTTGAAGATATGGATGAAATGGAACGGGTGCGATTCTCTCCACCGGATTTGCGCGAAAAGACCCTCCCTGAAGTAGCTCGCATTGTTCGCGCATGGCTGGGGCTTGGCGAAAGCAATGATTTTGACTCTTACCGTACTACCGTGGAGTCAAAAGGGATTCTGGTCTTTCGGAGTAATGGTTATCGTGGAAAGTGGCAGATTCCGAAAGAGAGCCCGATTATCGGGTTTACCCTGTATGATCTCGATTGTCCGGTGATTGTTGTCAAGAAACAGGCTTCTGAGCGCAGGCAAACGTTCACGCTAATGCATGAATTGGGCCATTTGCTCCTGCACAAGAGCAGTTCCATTGATGACAACTTCGACCTGGACTCTTCCCAGGGCAGAGAGCGCGATGCCAACTCTTTTGCAGGTCATCTGCTGGTACCGGATAATTTTCTTGCCGTGATCAGTGATTCCGAACGACCTGAAGATGTCTCTCAGTTCGACGTCTGGCTTGACATGCACTGCAAGGCATGGGGTGTAAGTGGTGAGGTGATTCTGCGTCGATTACTCGATGCCGGTCGTCTGTCACAAAGCGAGTACGCTGCCTACAGGCGGTGGCATGCTGCGTTGAACACTTCTCAAAAAGAGGGAGGAAACCGTCAGTATCGCCATCGTGAACCGATGCACGTGTTTGGTGATACTTATGTGAAGACAGTGCTCGATGCACTGAATGCTCGCCAGATCACGCTGACCAGGGCAAGCAGTTATCTCGATAGCATCAAGATCAAGGATTTGCACAGTCTGGAGCATTTCTATGCTGGTCGTTGATGCATCCTCCATTATCTATGCCTGGGATAATTACCCGATCCAGCAGTTCCCGGGGTTATGGGGATGGATGGCAGAGCAGTTTTCGGATAAACAGTTGGTTATGTCACGCGTTGCATATGATGAAGTTGTCAACAAGGCTCCTGAATGTGCGGCATGGCTCAGAGATGCAAATACTGAACTGATTGACATCACGAATACTATTGTCCAGGAGGCATTAAAAATCAAGCGACTTCTCGGTATTACATCTGACAATTACCATCCAAAGGGTGTAGGCGAAAACGATATCCTTATTATCTCCACTGCAGTCGTCAACAATGTTGGACTGGTCTCGGATGAAGGACGACAGCAAAATCCACCTGATATTCCAGCTAAACGAAAGATTCCTGCAGTCTGTTCAATGGATGACGTTGGCGTTTCTTGCATAAACTTCATAGAATTCATCAAACGATCCGAAGTGGTGTTCGGGTAGTTTTTAGACCACGATATATCGATGAACGAAGCGGAAACCAGAGCGGAACTGATCGATCCCGCGCTCAAGGCTGCCGGATGGGGGGAGATCGAAGGCAGCAGAATTCGGCGCGAGATGATTGCTCCCGGACGTTTGCAGGGGGCGGGTCGGCGTTCCAAAGAGGAAATTGCCGATTACGTGCTGATCTACCGTGAACAGAAGCTTGCGGTGATCGAGGCTAAACGGCGCGGGCTCGGAGATACGGAGGGGCTCGCTCAGGCGAAGAACTATGCGCAGAAGCTACAGGCCCGTTTCGCTTTTTCAACCAACGGAGCGGGTATCTACCGGGTTGACATGCAGACTGGGGCTGAAGGGTATGTCGAACGCTATCCGACTCCGGATGAACTCTGGAATACCCTCTTTGGCGAAAGCAGCGCTCGGGAATCCTTCTGGCGCAACCGGTTTTCGGCTGTTCCGTTCGACGACAAAGGCGGTCAATGGACGGCGCGCTACTATCAGCACAACGCCATCAACCGGGTGCTCGACAGAGTTGCGCAGGGTCAAGACCGTATCCTCCTGACGCTTGCCACGGGAACCGGAAAGACCGCTATCGCTTTCCAGATCGCATGGAAGCTTTTCCACTGCAGATGGAACATCATCGACTGGTGCAACGGTTTGCAGGAAGGTGAAGAACCGTCACGGAGGCCACGTATTCTCTTCCTTGCCGACCGTAACATTCTTGCCGATCAGGCGTTTAACGAGTTCAGTTCTTTCGCTGATGACGCCAAGGTGCGCATCGATCCGGAGATCATCTGCAAAAAAGGACGGGTGCCGAAAAACGGCAGCGTTTTTTTCACCATCTTCCAGACCTTCATGACCGGCAATGATGACGAAGGCAACCCGAAACCCAGTTTCGGAGACTACTCGCAGGACTTTTTCGATTTCATCATCATCGACGAGTGTCACCGCGGCGGCGCGGACGATGAGAGTTCCTGGCGGCAGATCATGGAATACTTCTCTCCCGCCGTTCAGCTCGGCCTCACGGCGACTCCCAAACGGACCCACAACGCCGATACCTACGCTTACTTCGGCGAACCGGTCTATGTGTATTCCCTGAAGGATGGGATCAATGACGGATACCTCACTCCTTTCAGGGTCAAGCAGATCCAGACAACTATCGACGATTATACGTACACGCCGGACGACGAGGTGCTCGAAGGCGAGATCGAGGAAGGAAAGCTTTACAGGGAATCGGACTTCAATAAGGTTATCGAGATGGAGGCGCGGGAAAAGAAACGCGTTGATATTTTCATGCGGGACATCAACCAGAAGCAGAAAACGCTGGTTTTCTGCGCTAACCAGCCGCATGCCCTGCTTGTCCGGGATCTGATCAACCAGCAGAAGCAAAGTTCTGATACGAATTATTGCGTTCGGGTCACAGCGCACGACGGCAAGTTGGGGGAGCAGTTCCTGAGAACCTTTCAGGACAACGAGAAAACCATTCCTGCTGTTCTCACAACCTCGCGCAAGCTTTCCACCGGTGTCGATGCCAGAAATGTTCGCAATATCGTGCTTCTACGACCCATCAACACCATGATCGAGTTCAAGCAGATCATCGGGCGAGGAACACGGCTTTTTGACGGAAAGGACTATTTCACGATCTACGATTTCGTGAAAGCCTACCAGCATTTCAGCGATCCCGAATGGGATGGCGAGCCGGTAGCACCCGAGCCGTCTGTGCTCGTCGATGGAGACTTGGATGGTACAGGTATCTCGACGGGAAGTGAGGAAACCGGGCCTTATGAAGAGGACGGAGGCCGTGATGAGAACCCACCGCCTCGCCAGAAAATCAAAGTCAAGCTTGCCGACGGGAAGGAACGGGAAATTCAGCACATGATGATGACCAGCTTCTGGAGCGCGGACGGACAGCCAATCTCTGCAGCGGAATTCATGGAGCGTCTCTTTGGTGATCTCCCTGTTCTGTTCAAAGATGAAGAAGAGCTGCGAAAGCTCTGGAGCCAGCCGGATACCAGAAAAGCCCTGCTCGAAGGGCTTGAAGAAAAAGGATATGGCCGGGAGCAACTCGACGAACTAAAGCGCATGATCAACGCCGAAAAAAGCGACCTTTATGATGTATTCGCCTACATCGCTTTTGCTCAAGCGCCAATCACCCGGGAAAAACGCGTTACTTTCAGCAGAGGATCGATATTCAAACGCTACTCCGACAAAAACCAGCAGGAATTTCTTGAGTTTGTACTCGATCACTATATCCGGCAAGGTGTTGGAGAACTCGATCAGGATAAGTTACCCGAACTTCTTGAGCTGAAATACAGGGCGCTGCCTGATGCCTTTGCGATTCTTGGGAAAGCCGACCAGATAATTCGTTTATTTGTAGACTTTCAGGAGCATCTTTATGCCAAGCATGCAGCAGCATAATGAAGGTATTTCCTGATTATACCCTGAGTCAAAGCATAAAAAGCGCAAGAAAATACCGAATCCTAAAAAAGGGCAGAATAAAATGAGAGGTCGTAGAGAAATAATCTCCAGTGATTTGCAAACGCAATGGCAGGATCATTTTCACATGCGAGATCAAACCTGGAAAGTTCTGCAATACTCGATTCTTTTTTTTCTTGGAGTTGTAGGTCTTGAAATAGAATTGGAGGACAAAAATTTTCTGATTCCCGCTTACTTTGCGGTGTTACTAACCAGTGTTTTTGGGGTGATTATTGCGCTTCATCATCGTCGAAGACAAAAAGAAAAATTCAAAATTATATCTATATATGAGCAACAGCTTGGGTTGCAGGATTTAATAGCGCCAGTTATAGAAAAATCCCATTCCGGTATTTCAGGTCGAGTGAACACAAGCAGCTACATTGTCGCAATGCAGGTGGGCATAGCAATTGTTTCTTTTTTCATGCTTCTAAGAATCATTTTGCTTTAAACAGTGCAATCTGTCACATGCCGATTACTGTTCAGATCTCAATTTTTGAGAAATGTGGTTTAATGCTTTGCTGTCTCACCTGTACATCTCATTCACCTCGATTACCAGCCACACCTCTCCCGGAGCTTTCTCTACCGTGATCCGGTTGTCTTCAAGTGTGTAGGTCAGATAGCTGTGGTGGCAGGGATTGGAGAGGACGTTCGGGTTCAGCAGGGCATAGAGGTTTCCATGTTCATACCTTACCGATGCGGTCACAAGACCAGGGTGCCCTTCGCGATGCATCTTCGATCCGACCGACCGGGTAAAGGTGTAATCAGTTTTATGAATGAGGTGCGGATAGTCGTCGAGTAGATGACGAACATCCAGCAGCGCAGCATTGCAACTTACCGAGTAGAGTTTGCGCTCGATGACAACATGTTCTTTCTCAAAGCCTGCATCGGTGAGCAGTCTACGGTACCAGTGATAAGCTGTCTCATGCACTGTTGTCTCTATGGCGTCGCTGCCGTACCAGATGCCGAACGACCCGTCGGAAAATCGACTGATTTGCCGGTTTCTGAATGGCCATGCAATGGCATTGAACCAGATGGCTTCTTCAAAAGGGCGATGGATTTCAGGGGAATGCGATTGGTAAGGGTATGGTTTCGCTTCCGACTCTGCTTTTTGGGCCAGTGCCCATTCATCCGGATCATCGGTGAGGTCATCGAACAGATCCTCTGATTTTCTCAATGATACAATATTGCGGATCAGATCTTTATGAATATCAGTCAGAGTGATGCGCGAGAAAAAATCGTCCATATCTTCATCTGTTCAAGAGCTCCGTGCATGGTCAAGATAGGAGCGGACCATCAGCAGTCCGGAAAATCCCCACTCCCTGATCACCTCCACCGGCGTGAGGTTGTCGAAAGCTTTGTTGCGGGTTGACATCCAGCGATAGGCAAGATCCCGGTTTTTCGGAAACAGTAGTCGGAGGTTCTTGTGAATGGCCAGCAGATGGCCGACGCGCTCATACTGGTCACGGCCCGTTCCGATCGGCTCTCCTTTACGGTAGCGCGTCAATGCCCCTCGGTTGGTTTCGGCCAGTCCCAGCAACACAGCCTGATCGCCAGTTGTCAGGTTCCAGTGATCAAGTAGTTGCATCAACATTTTAGCCAAAGCGCCTCTATCTTTCGAACCTATGGTTTGATGTTCTGCAGTATGCATATCTGTTCCGGTTATTGTATCAAGTTCCTCTGAAAGATAACGATTTGTAATTATAGTTGCAATATTTGTTATTATTGTACGGGCGTGTCATGATTTTTTATGCTGAAAACGGAAAAACTGCTACGCTTTGCTGGCATTTCGGTTTCCAGCAGTATAGAGGGTAGTCAGGTAGAAGGCTTTTGCCAGGAGGAACAATCAAGATAATTCTTCGCGTATTCGTGGCACACTTACGGGTACCTCTATGTATTGTCATGAGCGTTTCAAGTGCAAGGCGAACGGAGCGCAGAAACCGGAGTTGTACAGAGAGTACATGAGGATTTCGATCCCGACGAGTCGGGATCAACGACGCAATTGAAGCGCGGAATAAATAAAGAGAGGTGTCCTTACCATGTGTGTCCGTTGACGCACTTATGGTCGGATGCGTGCCCCAGGCTGTAGATGCAATCCGTTAGACAAATGCCGCAAAATGCAGTGCAGCTGTCTGCATGGTGGGTGTGGTCATGAGTGCATTCACAGACACATGTGCCGGTAGATGTGGTATCGGGGGTTGGCTGCTGCTTTTTTTCTTCTGTTGTTGCCCTGCTTGACACGGTTTCCTGTTTCATGGTGTTCTCGAGTCTTGGTTGAACTACGCCAGTTACTGTAAGATCGTCAGGTACGAAGAAAAAATCAACCTTCTTTGTTCAACGTACGGGTTTGGCGTTTCTGTTCTGAACAATGTATTGCAGATGTTCATGGTTTGTTCCGCAGCACCCGCCCAACATTTTTATGCCGAACGTTGTATTCAGCTCGATCATCAGGTCTCCCCAGTCAGGTATGGCATTAGTCCGGAGTGTTTCGGAACCATCCAGGAGCGAGTGGTCGAGAGACGATGCGTTTGCCTGATAACCGATGAGCCGCGAAAGAACTGATTGAGGTTGTCTGGCCGCGTTGAGAAACGATGGGTATGCACAATTTACCATGTAGCCGAGAGGAGCCCGGCTGCAAGCGGCATCGATTTCTTGAAAAGAGCGTTCAAGCGAGGTTCCGTCGAGAATGTTGCCTTCTTTGTTTATGACAAAGCTGATGATATAGGGGAGCCGGGTTTCCGACATCGCAAGGGCGATGCCGGTTGCTTCGTGTAACGCAGGTAAGGTTATGCCTAAAAGAAAATCCGCTCCGGCTGCGGCAAGCTGATTGATTTGCCATGAATGAAATGCTTTGGCTTCGTCTGTCGAAAGCCCTTCATGGGGTTTGTAGGAGTCATTTTTACAGCCGACAAGGCCACCGATAAAGATATTTGAAGACCAGGCCCCCCATGTTTCCCTGATCTCTTTGAGAAATGTTACAGCGTCACCATTCACATTATCAGTTACGTGGGCGTTTGAAAGACGCTCCTCGTTAGCTCGCCAGGTTGGTGTGCAGATGATCATGGGGACATCATGCTTTCTGGCAACACCGATATAGCGCTGATAAAGAGAGATCAATGCTTTTTTCCCCGGCTCATCATACGGCAATAGTGCATTTGCAAGGCGGGGATGCAGGGATGCTTCTCCGGACCGCCGCAAAGATTCAATGATTGCCGCTTCCATGAGTATGATGTCGTGGTCATCAAGTGTCCTTTGTATATCCATAACGTTCAGCAATGTTGTCTGCGTGAACAGGTTTATGGTAAAAATGGCGGTTCCATTATGTGTGTTACAAGAAAAGTATTGAATCGTCTTTTGCCGCCAAAGGGCATCTCTATTTATTCCGCGAGAATTCAATTGTTGTCATTGATCCCGACTTGTCGGGGTAGGAATGATTTTTTCCCTGTTTGCAAAGTTGTCAACTTGGTTGTAGATTCGGGTTGACAATTGTTGGCGTCGGTCACGGCGCTTTTTTATTGTATATGCTAACGGATTCATGAATCAATTGACTGCTCAAATCCTCAACCGTCTCCAGTTGTCGGACGGTTTTTTGTCGGGCGGTGGTCTGTGCCGTGAATTCGGCATGACCCGAAGTGCTGTTTGGAAGCATATTTCTCGGCTTCGGGAGCAAGGTTATACCATAGAGGCTGTTTCCGGCAGAGGGTATCGGCTGAAAGGCAGTCCCGGTATTCCGGATGCGGAAGAGGTTGATCCGTTGCTTACTACGAATCGGTTCGGCAGGAATCTGGTGTTTCACGAGGAAGTTGATTCGACGAACGTACAGGCTAAAATCCTGGCGCGGCAGGGAGTTCCGGAAGGAAGCGTTCTCGTGGCGGATTGTCAGACCGGAGGGCGTGGCAGAATGGGGCGGGCATGGGTCTCTCCGCCGGGTGCAAATCTTTATTTCTCGGTTGTTCTGCGTCCGCCGGTGCCGCCGGTAAGGCTTTCACAGATACCGCTTCTTGCAGCGGCAGCGATTCATCAGGCTCTGGGCTCGGCTGTCGAGGATGTATCGTCGATGATCAAATGGCCCAATGATATTCTGATAGATGGACGGAAGGTATGCGGCATTCTCTGTGAAATGGAGACCGAGCCCGATATGACGCATTTTGTCGTTGTGGGAATAGGACTCAACGTCAATCTGCAAGATATCCCGGCGGAAATCGGGGATATCGCAACATCTCTGCTTCTTGAATCAGGCAGTGAACATTCCCGGCCCGGTATACTGTCAGCCATACTGAACCGTTTTGAATCGCTCTACGGGGAGTGGCTGGAAGCCGAAGACCTGAGTGTGTTTCTTCCATACCTGGAATGCCATGCATGGCTGAAAGACAGGGAGGTGACCGTTGAGCAATATAACGGTACTCTTGCAGGACGTGTTCGGGGGATGAGCCGGGCGGGCGAACTGCTGCTTGAGGTGGATGACGGGAAGGTACACTGTATTTCTTCCGGCGAAGCACATATACGAAAATGAAAAATGGTTATAAACGAATCAATACTGAAAGCATACAGCGTTCTGGAGACCGGCGAACCGCTTCCTTTAGAGGTTGCGATCGAGCTTGCAGATCTTGAGGGAGAAGATGTCCCGGATCTTCTGTCGCTTGCCAACAAGGTGAAGAATCGTCATTCCCTTCTGCCGCAAGGCGATCTGCACAGTTGTTCCATTATCAATGCCAAATCCGGCATCTGTGCCGAGAACTGCCGGTTTTGCGCCCAGTCTCTGCACAACAGTGCCGATGTGGAGCAATACTCGCTGCTCGATCCTGAACGAATCCTGCAATCAGCGGGTGACATCTATGAGGAAGGGGTCAGGCACTTCGGTGTGGTCACCAGCGGCTATGGCTATAGAAAGGTCAATCCGGAGTTTCTGAACATCGTCACTGTAATCGATCAACTGCAGCAGGAATATCCTGAGCTGAATGTTTGCGCATCCCTCGGTATTCTCGGTGAAGAGCCTGTTCGTATGCTCGCGGAGCATAATGTCACCCATTATAATATCAATATCCAGGTTGCTCCTGATCGATACGGCGATCTGATCGCAGACAGTCATCCTCTGGATGACCGCATCGATACCATCCGCCTGTTGCGGAAGTACGGGATCCCGGTTTGCTGTGGCGGGATACTGGGTGTTGGTGAAACAATGCGTGAGCGTATTGATTTTATCTATGCGTTACAGAAACTCGATATAGCGGTTATTCCGCTCAATGTGCTGGTACCGATAGATGGAACTCCTTTGGAGGGAGCGGCAACACCGGCGATTACGGACATTGTGAAAACCTTTGCATTGTGCCGTCTGGCCCATCCTCAAAAAATCATCAAATTTGCCGCCGGAAGGGAAACCGTTATGAAAGATTTCCAGGGGTTGTTGATGCTCGCCGGTGCGAACGGGTTGCTTACCGGCGGCTATCTGACAACGAGAGGGCGTGAGGTCGGTGATGACCGGGAGTTCATGCAGCAGCTTGCCGGCTTTGCAGAGGTATCCCGGTCATGAGTCTGAAGGAGAGGATAAGCAAAGAGCTCGATATGCTCAGGGCGGAAGAGCGTTTCAGGGTGCTGCCTGAAACCGGGAGACGCTCGGGGGCTTCGATCGAGTCTGGAGGAAAGGCGCTCCTGAATCTTTCTTCGAACGACTACCTCGGTATAGGTGACGACGAACAGCTTCGAAGCACGTATCTGCTTGCTTTCAATCCTGAGCGCAACGGAGAGTGTTTCAGCATGACCAGCTCCTCTTCGCGCCTGCTTACCGGTAATCATCGGCTCTATGATGAACTTGAAGCGTTTCTCGCTGCATGGTACGGCAGGGAAGTCGCTCTTGTTTTCAACAGTGGCTACCATGCAAATATCGGAATACTCCCCGCTTTGGCGACGAGGCATGATCTGATCCTCTGCGACAAGCTGAATCACGCAAGCATTATCGACGGGTGCAGGATAGCCGATGCGGAGTTCAAGCGTTTCAGGCATCTTGATTACGATCATCTCGAAGCGCTGCTGGAAGAAAGTCGGGAAACATACCGGCAGGTGTTTATCGTTACCGAGTCGGTGTTCAGTATGGATGGCGATCTGGCAGACCTGCAAAAGCTTTGCGACCTGAGGAAGCGTTACGGAGCCTTCCTGATTGTCGACGAGGCTCACGGGGTCGGGGCATTCGGTGAAACGGGAAAGGGTCTCTGCGAGGTATCGGGACTCACAGATTCGATCGATATGATTATCGGGACGTTCGGCAAGGCGTTTGCTTCTGCCGGTGCCTACGGGATCATGGATGGTATGATCCGTGACTACCTCGTCAATACCATGCGTCCCCTGATTTTTACCACTGCTCTGCCGCCGGTTATTCTGGGGTGGAGTATGCAGGTTCTGAAACAGCAGTTGGAGATGGGTGATAAACGCCGTCATTTGGGTTCCCTTGCAGAGCGGTTGCGTAAGGCGTTAGAAGAAAAAGGAATGCAGACTGCCGGGGAAAGCCAGATCGTCCCCGTGATTATAGGCGGGAACCGGGATGCGGTTCGTGCAGCAACAGTCCTGCGGGATGCCGGTTTTCTCGCTCTGCCTGTTCGTCCGCCGACGGTGCCGGAAAATACCGCGAGAATCCGTTTTTCCCTTCGCGCGGATATACGGTGGGAGGATATTGCAGGGGTTCCGGAGATACTGAATCAGGCAGCAGGTAGTGGGGAGCAGGCTGGATAGCCGGATGGCTTGACAGCTTGATCGCAGGATAGTAGGGGCGAAAAATTTTTCGCCCGTACGGTATGACAAAAAACAAATCAACAGCTCAACACTGAAACATTGATTACCCGCTGGATACAACGAAAAGGACATGACCGTCTGCTGATTTTTTTCAACGGATGGGGAATGGATGGTGGTATTGCCGACTATCTTCAGTCCAATACACCTGCGGGCTTCGGGTATGATGTGTTGCTTTGTTACGATTATCGTTCAACCGTGATGCCTTCCGATATTCTCGACGCTGTTGCCTTATATGGTGAACGAACGCTTGTTGCATGGTCTCTCGGGGTCTGGGCGGCACGGCAGGCAGGGCTGAAAGCGATCGACAGGGCTCTTGCCGTCAATGGCACCATGACTCCGGTGAACAGGGAGGAAGGAATTCCCCCTGACATTTTCCGTGCAACGCTCGATCATTACGATGAGGAGAACAAGACACGATTCATGCGGAGGATGTGTGGCAGCTCTGCCTTGTTTGAAACGTTTCTCGATGTTGCCCCGTCGCGTACTGCTGACGATCAGAAAGATGAACTTGCATCGATTCTGCAAAACGTTATGCAGGGAGGGACGGGATGTTCGCCGTCATGGAGCTATACTCACGCGCTTATCGGGGGCCGTGATATGATTTTTCCTCCGAAAGCCCAGGAGCTTGCATGGCACGGGGTGAAGTGTGAGCGGGCGGGCGGGATGCCCCATTTTCCTTTTTTTGAGTTCGGAAACTGGCCGGAGCTTTGCGCATGTATGGAGGTGTGAACAAAGAACTTGTCAGGCAGCGGTTTGCCAGACGATTGAGGGAATATCGCCGCCATGCGATCATTCAGGAAAGCATGGCGTCCGAGCTTGCCGGGCTTATCTGCGGGGGTACCGGGCGACCTTCATTCGAGGCGGTTCTTGAGATCGGTTCCGGTTCCGGGGCTTTTACCGAAGCGTTGCTCGCCCGTTGTGATGCCGCGAGCTACACAGCGAACGATCTGGTTGGTGAGAGCAGTGAGCTTGTCCGCAGGATCGTTCTGAGGCATGGCGTGCGGGATTTTTCTTTCGTAACAGGCGATGTCGAATGCTGCCGGGATTTGCCCGGTCAACTCGATCTTGCGGCATCAAACGCCACCGTACAGTGGCTTGTGGATATGCCCGCTTTTTTCATGAAAATGTCGGAGCTTGTCAAGCCGGGCGGACTTCTGGCGTTCAGTAGTTTCGGACGCAGGAATATGCTTGAAATCAGCTCCCTCGAACCGCACTCACTCAATTATTATACTCTTTCCGAACTGGAGCACATGGCAAAACCTTTGTTTTTACCGGTAGTTCTGCATGAGGATTTGCGGAAGCTCGATTTCAGGAGTCCTGAGGAGGTATTGCGCCATATAAGCAGGACAGGGGTGAACGGTCTTGCCCGTGAAGCATGGACGAAAACGCGCCACCGCAGTTTTGTCGATCGCTACCGCTCATCATTTTCTTCGGGGTCAGGTGTGCATCTGACCTATCATCCGCTGTTTTGCGTTTTTCGGAGAAAAGAGAAGCGGGATTGTTAAATTATTTAATTATTGAACCGTTGATCTGTTTAAATTAATGAGAGGTTTTTAATAATTACTAGCTGTTTCTCCCTGTTTCTTGTTTGGAGTTGTTCTTTATGGCTTTTTTAGAGGGTTAAATCGCAGCATTTATTTTAAGCACCAAGGCATCTCTGGCATTGAATTTTCTCGTATGCTTTACTATCAGATTTAGAGGATATTAGCTGACGGTACTAGATAGTTATCGTTTTACCGATTATTGCCTAACTGCTTTTGATTTATTACTCTAGGATACTTTGAGGCTGTTTCCTGACTGGTTACACGAAGAAAGGCTAAAAATGAAAAAATTCATGGGTTCCCAGAATGTTCCTTTAGCTCAATGTGGTGTTGATGTGGCTAATTTGCCTGAAATTCATTTCTATAGAGCAAATGAGAAGCCTTATGGTGCATTCAGCAACTTGTATAGGCGTTCCATTGTATTTGATGGCCGAGAGTATCCAACTTCAGAGCATGCATATCAGGCGGGTAAGGCTGCCAAGGAGTCTGTTCGTGAGTGGATTCTGAGCGCACCCAGCCCATCCTTGGTTGCAATGGCTGCTCATGGCTTGTATAAGTGGGACATTGTTCCTGGTTGGTCTAAAGTGAAATTTGATCGAATGCGCGCTGTATTACGCGTAAAATTCTCACAGCATCAGGATCTACAAGAACTATTGCTTTCTACAGGAGAAGCTCGATTAGTTGAGTCGGCTAGAACAGACAATGCTGTCAACCGACTTTGGGGTGAGGTTAACGGAAAAGGTAAAAACATGTTGGGCATCCTCCTAATGGAACTGCGTTCTGAACTTCGGCTTGAGTCTGAACAATTCACGGCCAAAACAAAGGCAAATAAAGAATTGTGCTCTCAAACCTTCGCTACCACAAACGCCATCGAACCAGTTTGCTGATCCATTCGAGATGGAACAAAACTATTACGACAATGAGTTAAGCCAGTTAGCAGCGACTTATCAGCATGGATTAACGCTTGATGTTGCGGCTCTAAAGTCTGCGATAGCAGGTGCTTGCCAGTCGAGTATTATCGGTGTCGGTTCAGGTGGCTCGTATACTGTGGCATCTTTGTTGTGTAATTTACATGAAACCTATACAGGTCGCCTGTCTAGACCTGTCACTCCTCTCGAAATAATTTGCAATCCAACGCTTGCAGCGGCCAGCCCAGTATTTTTCTTATCAGCCGAAGGCCGTAATCCGGATATCTCTGAGGCGTTACGTCGAGCCCGTAGGCATAGTGCAAGGGTCATCCACGTTCTTAGCAATCGACCAAAAAGTCTTTTGATGGAATGTGTTGATGAGCTAACGGATGTAAGTAAGCATGTTTTTAATATTGAAAAGAAAGACGGCTATTTAGCAACCAACAGTCTTTTGTTGGATGCAATAGTCATTGCTAGAGCCTATTCTGAACTCGATCTGAATAGCAATGGCCTTCCTCCTAAGTTACACCAATTACGCATTGATCGCTATTCAGTTGACGAATGGTTGGGTAACGCAAAAAAGTTCATTGCAGAATTGTCAAAAAGAAAGGCACTTACTGTGGTTTATTCGCCACTACTGCACCCAATTGCTGCCGATCTTGAATCAAAGCTATCAGAAGCTGCGCTACTTCACTGTCAGTTAGCAGATATTCGGTCATACGCTCACGGACGCCATCTTTGGCTTGCAGAACGTTCAAGTGAATGTGCAATTTTGGCATTGACCGAACCAACTTTAGGCAGCTTGTGGGCACGTATGGCTGAATTTATCCCTCAGGACATACCTATGTTGTGCATGGCCTTAAAAGGTTCTTCACCACAAGACTTGATAACTGGGATCGTTGCTCAGATGCATCTTGTTGCTGAGATTGCCCGGGCTTTTGGCGTAGATCCGGGTCGTCCAAAAGTTCCTCAGTTTGGCCGAGATTTGTACTACCTTGATTTGAAAAACGTTATTCCTGCGCCATTTGAGTCGCCTGCAGGCTCTGAACTATCAAAATCTGAAGTCCTTGGTGCTCATTGGCCGTCTTCGAAAGGAACAAATTCGATTCTTCGTGAACAACAGGCATTCATCGATGCTCTTACCAAAAAGCATTTTCGTGCAGTGGTGTTCGATTACGACGGGACTCTCTGCAGTTCTCAGCGAAAGGATGTTCCTCCTACAGAAAAGATCTTGAAGTATATCGAAAATCTAGTAAGATCAGGAGTAGTGGTCGGCATAGCATCTGGCCGAGGTGGCTCAATTCAAGAACACCTGAAGGAAGTTCTTCCTGATGGTATTCTAGAGCAGATTCAGCTAGGCCTGTACAACGGTGGATGGATTGACAATGCTGTATTACCGCCAGAAAAAAAAGACGAAACCAGCGAGTTTCTTAGTCACGTCAAGAGAATTGCTGTGAGATTGAGAAACCTTGGAGCCCCAATTCAGGAAGTAAAAGCAACCCAGCCATACCAAATTAGTATTCGTTTCCAAGAAGGCCTTTCAACAGAGCAAATGTGGTTTGTAATGGCTGATTCATTACGCCAAGCTGGGCTTGACCTTTCGAGTATGGTAAGAAGCAAACATTCTATTGATGTGTTGGCTAAAGGAACTAGCAAGGCGACATTAATGGCACATATTATCCAAAAATTCAAAATTAATCCCAATGCCATATTGACAATGGGCGACCAAGGGGCTTGGCCTGGTAATGATACTGCACTCTTAGAGCATAGGTATTCTCTTAGCGTAGATGTTCCTTCAAGGAGGCTTGATCGTGGTTGGAAACTTGCCCCAGCTCACTTGCGGGATGTTGACGCTACGCTTTGGTATCTTGAGCAGTTCGAGATTGATCCAGCAAAGAAGATATTTAAAATTTCAATAGCTTAATAAGTGCATTAACTGATATATGCAAGATCAAAATGCGGCGAAACTTTTGGCTAAGGTCATGAGATGGAACGATGAGGAAGTCTTACGATTTCTACCTAAACTTCTGCTTCTTGCTGACTACAAATATGACCACTATCAACGATTCGGTCCCGGTCGACGTTTTATAGAAAATTTGGCCCTTTGGTTGAACCAATTCGCGGAATCAGACCGAAAAGCTGCCTTGGAATTGGTCACAGAACGGTTAGTATATTTTTCTGATGCAGAGTTTTCGCACTTGGTTCGTATAGCCTATCCCGACGTAATAGATCAAGAATGTATGCGGCTGGTGGCAGAAGAATACGACATACCTAGTCATAGAGTGCAAAAGATCGTCACCCACAGACGTTTCAATGAATTACAGATCAAATCCCTCTACTTGGGTCTTAGTGATGGTGCCAGAACGAACGAGCTTAGACGGGCAAGTGGAAATTCGATTAGTAACGAACAAATATGGCAAGCATATGAGCTAGGCGAAGACAAGGCCAAAGATATGACTGACGATCTAGAAGAAAGACTTAAAAAGAATAAGTATTCTAGTAATGACGCCCGATTTAATCTAATCTGGTTACTTGACGACTTTTCCGGAAGCGGCTACACCTATATTCGTTACGATGACAAAGGTATCTATAAGGGTAAAATCTCGAAAATTTACGATCGCTTAAATCGTGGAGACCTTGTCGATCCAGCACATTATGAGGTGTTTTTATTGCTATATGTGGCAACTCGACAAGCAGTCGATCATATTGAGTATTGGGCAGAAAGATTTACATCGGAGTTTGGATATAAGCCCCTTCAGATTAGAGTCCTCTGCATCATAGAGCAAGATATAGCGATTCCGAAAGAACCTTCAGACCCAACATATAGTCTCGTGAACAAACCAGACTATTACGATAACCAAGCTAACGATAAACACATTGAAATTGGTGGCACTACCGATGCAAGACTTGGCTTTGCTGGATGCGCTTTACCAGTAGTTCTTTCGCACAATACTCCAAACAATTCTATTTATCTTCTTTGGGGACAGGAGTCTTTCGATCCATTTGGCCTGTTTCCTAGGATGAGTAGGCACAAAGAATTCTAATGGCATATAAAGCTAATCCTTTTTTAGAAAGGATGTCCGAAAGGACCACCTCGGACATGGATTTTGCGCGCTTATTTTCTCCCAAAATATTGGAAAGATTAGCTGAAGATGCTTTCGATGGGGCTGTACACATTTTTCGCAGTGCTCCAGGTGCTGGAAAGACAACACTTCTTCGGGCCTTTACACCTGCAGCGTTAAATGCATTTTACAGGTCAAGACACGTCTTAGAGCTAACAGAATCGTTCAAATATCTCGTCTCGCGCGGTGTGGTCAATGAAGATAATGGTCCACAAATGCTCGGAGTTATTCTCTCATGTGCTTCTGGCTATGCTGATCTCCCCCCTGGAACTGATATGACAAATGATGGTTTGTTCAGATCGCTTTTTGATTGCAGAGTTGTTCTTAGAACGCTGCACAGTATATGCACATTGTTTGATATCAGTTCAAATGAACAAATCGATGAAATCCGCTTATCTTACGATGATCAAGCTATTGATCTGAAAAACATTCCGCTACAGCAGGAGCCCAGTAAACTCTTGACTTGGGCAGAGCAGCAAGAACAAATGGTATACGAACGGCTTGATACTTATGCTGGTCCTCAGGATGATAGCATGCCCTTGCATAAACGATTTGAGAGCATCCTTTGGTTTCAATATGTCCGCTTCCATTTCAAGGATCGAATCGTTGCACCACGCCGCTTACTGATGATTGATGACCTTCATAAATTGCGCCGAAAACAGCGAGCGCTATTGATAGATGAGCTTACAATACTGCGTCCATCAGTTCCTGTATGGCTTGCCGAAAGAACAATTGCTTTGGGAAATGATCTCCTTTCACAGGGTGTGCGCCAAGGACGCGATCTACGCGAATATGCCCTTGAGGATATGTGGAGTAGCAAAAAAGGAAGCTATCAGTTTATTACTTTTGCTCAAAATATTCTCGATAGGCGAATGTCCCTCCAAGACGTTGTGGCCTCGAGCTCATTCTCACAATGTCTCCAAAGCAAGTTTCACCCAGATGAGATCCGTGATAAAGTCATTCAAGGTATCAGGTCTTTCATTGATGAAACGGATAGTCATGGGAAAAATATACGTTATAGCGAGTGGTTAGCACGAGCACGAGAGCGTGCTGAAGAATACACAATAGATACACTTATTGATATATACGTTACGCGAATCCTGATAGCTCGTGATGAAGCCAAAAGACAGATGACTCTTAACTTAGCGTTATCAGCAGAAGAACTCGAGGAGAAAGATAATTCTCAAGTACGTGGTGCAGCGAAGATCTTTATTCATGAGGAGCTAAAAATCCCATATTACTACGGGCTAAATTGCTTATGTGATTTGGCAACAAACAATATTGAGGAGTTGCTATCACTTTCTGCAGCTCTTTATGATGGATTGCAAGCAAAACAGGTGTTGCGAAAGCCTCAATTAGTTTTATCGCCATCTGAACAAGAAAAAATTCTTATAAAAGCTGCTAAGCTTAAAAGTCAGTTTATACCGAAAAATCATACGGAGGGCTCTCGGGCACTTCGTCTTCTTGAGTCAATAGGGAAATTTTGTCGTGAAAAGACATTTCAGCGTAACGCTCCTTATGCTCCAGGTGTAACGGGGGTGCGTTTGTCTCAAAGTGAGTTTATAAAACTAAATGCATTATCCAAACCCTTGGGAAATTCCAGTGAAATTTTGATCCGCGTGCTTGCTGAATGCTCTGCTGACAATCTTTTGTTTGTAAAATCCAGTTCTGCAAGTACGTCAAGAGAACGTGGAAAGATTTTCTACTTAAACCGGACGCTCTGTTCCTGTTACGGATTGCCTGTTCAAATGGGAGGGTGGCAGGATGTCTCGGCAAGTGAACTTATCAATTGGATGGAACGAGGCTTTGTGCCATCTCGTCAGCCCAAATTGTGGAGATGAAATAATGCTTTGGAATTATTACGTCTTTCGGCGAGGCCGAGATGTCCATGAGTTATGGAATCAGCTATTTAGTCCCAGATCAATCAGGCTATTGTATATCGCTGGGCGGGGCTTTGACGTTCGTGCTATACGTGTTATGGAAGAGTTTGTGTCAAGTGTACGTGTGTCCGGTTGCCGAATTGAGAACGCGCAACTTCTTTTGGTTGGTTTCAACGGCTACACTTTGGATAATGAAATTAGCCAACTGACAGAGGAAAATGCTGAAAAGCTACAATCTATTTTTAGTTATCTAGGGGAATGCCAAACCATCACTATTGAAGGTTCATCCGATGGTGAGAACGAAATCAGCGCTGGGTCAGCCCTTCGGTTAGGAACGAAAAAAGTACTGGATGAAGTAACGGACCAGACTGATATTGTATTGGATGTGAGCTCTCTCCCTCGTGTTGTTTACCTTTCTTTGCTAACTGGTTTGCTCAAAAAACTTGTTCCCAACAAGGAAGCCGTTGATGAAATCTCTCCGTTAACAGCGAATGGAGTTAACTTCCAAGTTATAGTTGGAGAAGACGCGGCTCTTGACGGGCATATCCAAGCAGAAGACCCAAGTAAAGATCTCATTCTAATTCCAGGTTTTTCAAGTGCATTTCATGCTGAGAGCACACAGGATTGGCCTATGGTCTGGTTTCCAATTCTCGGGGAGGGACGAGCAAATCAACTGCAAAGAGTCATGTCTTCAGCTATAATTCCTAATACGGCAGAAATTTGCCCCGTTTTGCCTCATCCTTCACGTAATCCTAGGCGTGCCGATAATTTACTCGTGGAGTATATAGCACCGCTATTCAAGAGCCGTAAAACGCCTATGTCAAATATATTATACGCTCACGAGTCTAATCCATTTGAGACTTATCGCCAATTGCTCGGTGCAATGCAGAGATATCGCCGTAGCATGACGATGATGGGTGGCTGTAGACTAGTGATTACGCCACTCGGGAGCAAGCTTATTACGCTCGGAGCTGGTTTGGCTTGCTTTGAAATGCAACCATCCAACCTAAACAGAAAATTCGGAGTTGCGATACCGCATGCAGAACCAACTCGTTATTCTGCCTCGGTCGACAAGCTTAAAATGTCAAAGCCGGATATTTCTGTAATGCTACTTACTGGAGAGGCCTATTCTAGCGTTTGAATTGTACAAAGACTATTTCTAAAGTACCAACAAGAGAAAAGGTATAAATGTGTAGTGATGATGGATGCTGGATAACCCCAGTGTAATGTTAGTTCTTATTACACTGAGTGAAATCCAAACGTCTATTTTCCGGGTTGGCATGAATATCTTCTATCACAAGAATCACGAACTTGAACGGTAACGTCATTGCAATATCCGGGATCGATACCGGGGTGGGAAAAACAGTTGTCACCGGTCTTCTCGCACGGGCCTTGCTGAAAGCAGGCCGAAACGTCATCACCCAGAAGCCGGTTGAAACCGGCGGCAGCGGTGTTTCCGAGGATATTCTCAGGCACCGTGAGATCATGGGGATGCCGTTACAGAGGGCCGATCGTGACGGAACGACATGCTCGTATCTGTTCAGCCACCCGGCTTCACCGCACCTTTCGGCAGCGTTGGAAAACAAGACGGTCGATGTCTCGGTAATAGATCGGGCCACAACTCGGCTGCAGGATGAATACGATATCGTCCTCATGGAAGGAGCGGGCGGGCTGCTGGTCCCTTTAAACGAGGAACTGCTGTTTGCTGATTTTCTGCAGGAGAGGTCTTATCCGCTGATCCTTGTTTCCTCGGCCCGGCTCGGCAGCATCAATCATACACTGCTTTCAATCGAGGCATGCCGAATAAGGGGGTTACGGCTTAAAGGACTGCTCTACAACGTTGCCGGAAGCAGCAATGCGGTTATTGCTCAGGACACGCTCAAGGTGCTGCGTCACGCACTCGAAAAGTATGGGTACCACTGTCCTGTTATCGAAATTCCGGATATCGGTGAAAACTGCCCGGAGCTGTCAAAAGACGATTTAGAAAATATATTGTATGAATCTTGATTTCGACAGGGAGCATATCTGGCATCCCTATACCTCCATGCATCATCCTCTTCCGGTGTATCCTGTGAAAGGCGCTTCAGGAGTCTACATCGAGCTGGAAGACGGGCGGCGCCTGATCGATGGTATGTCGTCGTGGTGGGCGGCGATTCACGGCTATAACCATCCGGTATTGAACGAGGCGGTAACGCAGCAGCTTAAACGCATGAGCCACGTGATGTTCGGAGGGTTTACCCATGAACCGGCAGTGCGGCTCGCTGAAAAGCTGCTGAAGATGACGCCGGATGCCTTGCAGAAGGTGTTTTTCAGTGACTCGGGTTCGGTTTCGGTCGAGGTTGCGATAAAAATGGCGCTGCAGTACCATCAGGCTGCCGGGAATGCCGAAAAGCATCGTTTGCTTACGGTACGTTCGGGATATCATGGTGACACTTTTGCCGCAATGTCGGTTTGCGATCCTGTCACCGGTATGCACAGCCTTTTCAGCAGGGTGCTTCCTGAGCAGCTTTTTGTCGAAGCGCCCGGATGCGGATTTCATGAATACTGCGGCGACGATTGCATCGAGGATTTCAGAATGACGCTCGAAAATCATCACCATGAGGTGGCGGCGGTCATTCTTGAACCGGTCGTTCAGGGAGCCGGGGGGGATGCGATTCTATTCGCCGGACTATCTCAGGAAGGTGCAGGATCTTTGTGAACGGTATAACGTGCTCCTGATTTTCGACGAGATAGCGACGGGTTTCGGGAGGACCGGCAGAATGTTTGCCATGGAGCATGCCGGGGTTGTGCCTGACGTTCTCTGTGTGGGAAAAGCGCTTACCGGAGGTTACATGACCCTTGCCGCAACGTTGACGACAGGAACGGTTGCGGCGGTGATCTCAGGAACTGAACCGGGAGTGTTTATGCACGGGCCGACGTTCATGGCAAATCCGCTGGCCTGTTCGGTTGCTGCCGCGAGCCTCGATCTGCTTGCAGACATGGACTGGCAAAACAAGGTTCGGCGGATCGAAAAGGGGCTTGCAGAGGGTCTGAAACCATGCCGCAATCTCAGGAGAGTTGACGATGTTCGTGTACTCGGGGCTATCGGAGTTGTCGAGCTTGAACAGCCGGTAGATATGGCTGTTATCCAGAAGCTTTTTGTTGAAAGAGGAGTCTGGGTGCGCCCTTTCGGCAAACTGGTGTACCTCATGCCTCCCTATATCATTCCGGAAGAAGAACTGAACATCCTGACTGATGCAGTCTGTGATGTGGTCAGCGCAATTCCGTAGGGCACCTCTATGTATTTATTCCGCGCTTCAATTGCTTCGTTGAGCGGTGCTCGAAATCCTCATGTACTCTCTGTACACTCCGGTTTCTGCGCTCCGTTCGCCTTGCACTTGAATCGCTCATGATAATACATAGAGGAGCCCTTGAGACAGTCTCTACTGGTTTACTTAAGGGGTCGAGAGAATGACTCCAAGGGCGTCTACATAGATACCCGAGCGCCCGAAGAGGCCGTGAATGTGCGATCCGGGAGGGGCGCTGTAGGTGTAGTGAACAGAGCCTCCTGTACCACCCCATCCTTTTGTCCGTCCAGTGCTTGTTACGAGCTGCATTGAGTCGATGAAGTTGCCATGCTTTCCGGTTACTCTGGTAATGGTTTCACCGGGCTGAAGCTTGAAAACGTCGAGATTGCCCCCTTGCCCTCCATGGAGCTTGCCGGTAATGACCTGTCCTATTTTGTTTTTATAGACAAACTGGACAGCATCGATATATGCGCCTGATCGAACACGTACTTCAACAACGCGTAGTCCACCGGTCTGACTGTCGGAAAAATAGTTGCCGCCGGGACCGCCCGAAGGTCCCAGGAAGGAAAATGTTTCTGCGGAAGCCGGTTTGGCTGTCAGCACCATGCTGAAACAGGTCAGCAGGATAGTAATTGCCGAAAAGAGAAACGGTGTTTTTTTCATGAGGGGAATCTCCTTATTGGATGGGTTAATGCCTATACTCCAAATGTAGGAAAAGGAGAAGAAATACAAGCATGCTCCAAAACTAAAATTTTTTTCGATCGATTCATGACCCTTGAAGAACTGCACAGGCTTCTTGACCCACAGGTACAGGATCTTATTGCAAAACATATTGACGATGATCCTGCAGCATTTGCCCTGAAGTTTCACCGGATGAGTGGCATACCGGTCAGGGCTGTTGCGGAGCAGATCACATGCAGACAGAAGGCGGTAAAAAAACTGCCGACGCTGTCACTCCGGAAACTGCTTTACACGAAACTTTCCTTCGAGCAGGCTTCAGGCGAAAGAGCCGCGCTCTACAAATCGGAGATGAAAGGGATGGAAGGGAAAAAAATGCTGGATATGACGGGTGGGCTGGGTATCGACAGCATCTTTTTTGCGCGCCGTTTCGAGGAGGTTGTCTATGTCGAACGGGATGCCGTTCTCGCAGAGATGGCCGCACATAACTTCCGGGAAACCGGTACCGGCAACATAACCGTAACACAGGGTGACAGCAGTACATTGCTTGAAACATTCCCCGACGATGCCTTTGACTGGATTTACCTTGATCCTGCAAGGCGCGAAAAGGGAAAGCGTTCGGTTGCTCTTGAGGAGACAGAGCCGAATGTGGTCGCACTCCATAATCTGTTGCTGCAAAAAGCCAGGAATGTTTGCGTTAAAGCTTCCCCTGCACTTGAAATCAGCGTGCTTCCCCGGAAGCTGCCGTCGCTTTCAGAGGTTATTGTCCTCTCTGTTGACAGGGAGTGCAGAGAGATAGTGCTTATCTGCAACAGAGAACGAAAACCGGAGGCTTCCGCAGCAGTCGTGAAAGCTGTTTGTCTCTGTGCTGGGGGCGAGACGGTCGTTTCGTCAGAGGAAGCGGGAGTGAGCGGTAAAGCCATTGCCGAGGAAGTAGGGGAATATTTCTATGAGCCTGACCCTGCAATTATCAAGGCCCGCATGACTGAGGTGCTGGCAGAGCGGCATGAACTGCTGTTCATCAATCCACAGGTGGATTATCTTACTTCGAACCGGAAAATTGTTCCGTTTCCAGGCAGGGTTTTCAGGGTAAAGGCATCCCTGGCGTACAAGTCGAAAACGTTCAGGAGTTTTCTGAAAAACTCGGGGATTACTTCGGCAAGTATCCAGCGCCGTGATTTCCCGCTTTCTCCTGATGAGCTGCGACGGATGTATCGCCTGAAAGAGAGTGACGAGCAGTATCTGTTTTTTTCGAAAGACTCCAAAGGTACGCCGCTCTGTCTTTTTTGTGAGCGCAAGGCCTGATTTGCAGCTTATTGTATGACGATGACGTAAAATGGCAGGAAGATGATCTCACGGGGGTTTCCTGAGTTGCGTAAAAATTGGTTTTGATTGAAGGTTTTTAGTAACTTTGAAAGTAATTGGTCTTTTATGTGAAGTACTTGTTTCCCCTAACCCCCGGAATTCACGACCATGAAACATACTTTTGCCGTTCTGATGGCATGGTGCATGGTGTTTGTTATGCACGGTATAGGCAAGCCCGCTTTTGCCTATTCGACTTCCGATGTCGATGGTAACGTCTACAAAGCAGTCAAGATAAACGGACAGGTCTGGATGGCTCAAAATCTTAACGTGAGTCATTACAGAAATGGTGATCCCATTCGTCATGCAGTTACCCCGGCGGAATGGGAAGACGCAGCCAGGAAAAAGCAAGGGGCCTGGTGCTATTACCGGAACCGTTCCGGAGATGGGGTCGCGTATGGTAAACTCTATAACTGGTATGCGGTAAATGACCCCAGAGGTCTTGCTCCGAAAGGCTGGAAGATCCCTTCTGACAGGGACTGGGAGCATCTTGCAGGCGCTTTTGGCGGTAAACTGTTTGCCGCAAGCAATCTGAAAGCAGCGTCATTCTGGCAGTCCTCCCACAAGCCGGTTACCGGACGAACAGGGTTTCGCGCACTTCCCGGAGGCTATCGCCGCAATGACGGTCGCTTTTTTTACAAGGGAATGAACGGGCTTTTCTGGACATCGACAGAGTTTGTCAGAGGATATGCCTGGTTCAGAAACATGAACGGCAGAAATGCGTTTCTGTTCCGCAACGATACCTGCATGGAAAACGGACTGTCGGTCCGCTGCGTAAAGGATTCCTGATAGTTTTTTTCCCCTGCCTGCTGCTCCGGGCCAAGTGTCAGGAGTAGCGGTTATTCCCCGGTTCCGAGCTTTTGCAGCTCTTTGAGCGCCAGTCCGTACCGGAGGCCCTGGATACTGACACGCACGTCCGTTATCCCGAGAAGTCTCATAAACTGGTGCAGGATAAGTGTTCCCATGGTTATGACGTCGGCTCTGCCTTCCGGGATTCCCTTACTGATTATTTCTTCGATGGTTAACGATTTCAGTTCTTCGAGCAGCAGTTTGACCTGATCGTAGCGGAGCGGATAATTGTGAACCTTTGCCGGGTCAAACTCTTTCTCCCCCGAGACAATTCTGGCGATCGTTGTCAGCGTACCGGCTACTCCGAAAACCTGTTCCCGGCCGGAAAAAAACGGTTCGAGATTGCCGGTAAATGTACTGTCGATCTCCTGTTTTGCCGTCAGAAATTCCTCTTCGGAAGGTGGCTGAGCGGTAAAAAGCCGTTCCGTCAGCCTTACCGAACCGATATCGAGGCTGATGCTTTGTTCGATAGTTCCGGTATTTCCCATCGAGATTTCCGTGCTGCCTCCTCCGATATCGATAACGGTGAACCGTTCAGGTATATCTTCCATTCCGGCAACCGCACCGGTGAACGTCATGGCTGCTTCTTCTTCGCCGCTCAGGGTTTTAATGACAACCCCGCTTGCCATGACAACCTCGTCAATGATCTCCATGCGGTTTTTTGCATCGCGCAGAGCGCTGGTGCCTGCTGCAACAATGGTTTGTGCTTCATATTCCTTGCTCAGCGCCTTGAAGTCAAGCATGCACTGGATAAGGCGCTGCATGGCGGAGTGGTCGATAATTTTCTGTTCATCGACGTTCTTTCCGAGCCTGATAATGGTTTGACGGTGCAATACCGGCTGTATTCTGTTGTTGACAGGGTCAAGGTCTGCAATGAGCAGCAGGGCGGTGTTGGTTCCGATATCGATAAATGATGCTCGTTTCATAAGGATTTCAGAATGTTTCAGGATGCCGATTCGACAAGGCAGGAGAGCCATTCATCTTCATAGAGTGTTTCGGTAATGGCGTAGCCGAGTCTTTTGAGCAGTTTCTGTAACCAGAGCTCATCATAGGTCATGATTCCGGAAAGCAGTACCGGGGTTTCCGGTGCTTTGTTTTTTATCGAAGGCAGAATTCTGTCTATGACGTTTCTGTTGATGTTAGCAAGTATCAGATCATAACGTTGCGCAAGGATAGTTTTCAGATCGTCTTCAGCATCGAGCATTTCAACCCTGATGTTGTCCGCGCGGTTTTTACTGACGTTTTCCCGTGCGTTTTCTACGGCCCAGTCATTGTTGTCAACCGCCAGTATCCGGCGGTTATTGCCGAGTTTTCTGCATGCAATGGCAAGAACGCCTGTGCCTGTCCCGATGTCGAGAATATGCTTGTTCTCAAGATCGATATTTTCGATCTGACGGAGCATCAGACGAGTGGTTGCGTGATATCCGGTCCCGAAAGACATTTTGGGGTTGATTTCTATAACTATCTGTCCCGGTTTCGGGGTGGTATCCTTGTTTTTCTGGACGATCAGGATGCGGTCGGATATTTCTATCGGCTGAAGGTGTGCTTCCCATTCAGCGTTCCAGTTTCTGTCAGCTATGTGTTTTACGCTGAAGGGCGGGACTGAACCGAATGAAGCGACAAGGGTTTCCATGATGTCCCGTTTTTTTTTCTTCCGACCAGTCGGAGACCGGGAGATATGCAAAAAGTCTATTCTCTTCCTCCTGGAAATATTCGATTCCCTCGCCGGATAACAGTCCCAGACAGGGCTCTATCAGTTCAGGTGAAAGCGTGAACGTCAGCTCAATATAATCGTGAGATGTTTGCATATTCTCCTACAAAAGTCAAAAGTCAAAAGTCAAAAGTCAAAAGTCAAAAGTCAAAAGTCAATTGTCTTGCCATCCCGTGAAATGCAACCATACTCTTGCGGCACATCGCAACTGTTCAACAATTCCACAATCCAAAAAGATCTCCGGGTCGAGTCCAAATATGAAGGAATGGAACGTGTGCTCTGCTGCATATCCGATGCCAATATACGGCTTAATCCGACATATTCTGATGAGTCGCATTGTTGTGCCGGTCTACTGCGGTCTCGATTCGATGATTTCCAGCAGACGAACGGCTTTGACAAAACCTTTTTTGTAGTAGCGCTTGTTGAGGTTTCCCATGGTAACGCCCCTGCTTGATGAAGCGTGCGCGAAAAGGCTGCGGTCAAGATAGATTCCTACATGATCGATCTGCCCTCCATTGAACCTGAAAAACACAAGGTCGCCTCTCCGGAGTTTTCCTTGCGGTATTTTTCTTCCGATTTCCGAAAGCTGTAAAGAGGTCCGGGGAAGACGTGCGTTGAAGGTATCCTTGTAGATATACTGCACAAAACTGGAGCAGTCGAAACCCCTGGACGATTCTCCTCCGTAACGGTACGCGGTGCCGAACAAACCGCTTATGGTTTCAAGCAGTTTCACCAGTTTCTCTTCATGGACCCGGATTGGCAGCGGTGTATATTTTTTTGTGTTTTTTCCGCTATATTTAACGCCTTGAGCCGAATAGCTGCTTGCACAGCCGGTTGAGAAGAGCGTGATACATACAAGCAGGCAATGGAGCAGGTATCCTTTAGCCGGATAGCCTTTCAGGCAGGAGGCGATGTTTCTGCATGTTGTACGTCGCATGGTATAGAAAAGGGTTATACATAGTTGAAACTATTCAGATAAATACAAGGTCCGGGCAGAACAATCATCCCGGAAAGATAAGAACTGTTATGGCTGTAATGAAATTTGGGGGAACGTCGATAGGGACGGCTCCCGCGATGAAACGGGCAATGGAGATTGTTGCCGGAGAAAAAAACAAAAGTGCTCCGCTTGTTGTGCTCAGCGCGTGCAGCGGCATAACCAACAGGTTGATTCAGATTGCCGGGAAGGCCGGTGACAGCCGCCTTGAAGAGGCGATGGAGCTTTCCGGTGAAGTGCGGGAGCATCATCATGGCCTGGTGAAAGTCCTGCTTGAAGACGAAGCTCGCCGCGAGGCCGTTCGGGAAAAGGTTGACACGTATATCGCCGAGCTCGATATGCTGATAAAAGGGGTCGATATAGTCGGTGAACTTACACCGCGCTCGTTCGATACGTTCTGTTCGTTCGGTGAACTGCTGTCCACTACTATTTTTAGTGAGGCCATGCAGGAAGCCGGTCATGAAACCGTTTGGGTCGACATACGGGAGGTGATGATCACCGATGACAATTTCAGCATGGCGCGTCCTCTGGAGGAACTGTGCGAGAAAAATGTGAAAAAAGCGCTCAAGCCCCTGCTTGAAGAAGGCAGGATTGTTGTCACTCAGGGTTTTATCGGCTCGACAAGGGACGGCAAAACCACGACCCTCGGGAGAGGAGGTTCTGATTTCACCGCGGCGCTTCTCGGAGCCTGGCTCCCGTCAAATGAAATACAGATATGGACGGATGTCGATGGAGTGATGACCTGTGATCCCAGAATCATTCCTCATGCACGAAGTATCCGGGTCATGACGTTTACCGAGGCAGCGGAACTCTCGTATCTCGGAGCAAAGGTTCTGCATCCCGACACCATTGCGCCTGCGGTGAAACAGAACATCCCTGTTTACGTGCTCAATGCACAGCACCCGGAAGCAAAGGGGACCGTTATTACCAATAACCCGACGATTCTCGAGGGTATGAGCTATGGTGGTCTTGTGAAATCCATCGCGGTAAAAAAGGGTCAGTGCATTATTAATTTCCGTTCCAACAGGATGCTTGGCCGACATGGTTTCATGGCGGATATTTTCGGGGTATTTGCGCGTGCCGGAGTTTCGGTCGAGATGGTCTCGACGAGTGAGGTTTCCGTATCCCTTACGGTGAGCGAATCCGCTTCACTCGAGGAACTGCTGGCCGAACTGAGGCAGATGGGAGACGTTGAAGTCGAGCCTAATGTTGCTACTATCAGTGTCGTCGGTGATAATCTCAGAACGGCAAAAGGCGTCGCGGGAAGGATTTTCAGCGCGATGAAAGATGTGAATATCAGAATGATTTCACAGGGCGCATCCGAGATCAACGTTGGTTTGGTGGTAGAAGGGGAGGATGTTTCGAAAGCATTGCACAATCTTCATCACGAGTTTTTTTCCGGCAACGAGACAAGCGGTATATTTGAAACACCGTTAAATAAAAAGGGATAGAGGACAATCGACGGGCCATAGTGTTCGTAATGACGCCATACGTCTTTTTTTGTCATTCCCGTGCTTGACACGGGAATCCATTTGGAAACAATAAATAACCAATCAGGGACATGGATTATAAAACGGCAGGAGTTGATATCAGCGCAGGAGAGGAGTTTGTGCGATTGATCAAGCCACAGGTTCGCAAGACGTTTACCCGTGGGGTTATGACCGATATCGGAGCGTTCGGTGGCTTCTTTCAGCCGGATTTCTCATCCTATAGCAATCCTGTACTGGTCAGCAGCATCGATGGTGTCGGAACCAAACTCAAGGTTGCTGCAGAAATGGGACGATATGATACCATAGGGGCTTGCCTGGTGAATCATTGTGTAAATGATATTCTTGTATGTGGCGCAAAACCGCTGTTTTTTCTCGACTATTATGCCTGCGGGAAACTCATGCCGACGATGGCCGCCGACATTGTCAAGGGAATGGTTTCGGCATGCAGGGAGAACTCCTGTGCTCTGATCGGCGGGGAGACCGCAGAAATGCCGGGGGTGTATGCTACAGATGATTTTGACCTTGCCGGAACGATTGTCGGTGTTGTGGATCGTGAACGGGTTGTCAACGGTGCGGCAATAACGGAAGGAGATGTGATGATCGCTCTTCCTTCGACCGGATTGCATACCAACGGCTACTCTCTTGCAAGAAAGGTTCTCGACGGCAAGCTTCACGAAACCCGTGAAGGCCTGAACGGTACAATCGGTGACGAGCTTCTGAACATTCACCGCTCCTATCTGCCGGTTATCGAGCCGCTACTGAAAGCGGAAGAGATTCATGGCATGTCGCACATTACAGGAGGGGGGCTGATGGGTAACACCATGCGGATCGTTCCTGAGGGTCTTCGTCTCGATGTTGAGTGGGGTTCCTGGTCTGAACCATTGATTTTCGATATTATCCGTAAGGACGGCAGGGTTCCCGAAGAGGATATGCGCAGAACATTCAACCTCGGGCTTGGCCTGGTAATGGTCATCGCCGGATCCGGAGTGGACCGCATAATGGAAGACTTGAAATCGAAAGGTGAAAATGCTTACATTATAGGTCAGGTTGTCGCTTGCTGACAAGCCTGTAGATTTCGATCCTGTGAGGGGGATGGTTTCGTTATTGTATCACAGGTGATTGAGCAATTCTAAACGTTTGACACAGGTTGCATGTAACCTGAATTATTATGCTTACTTTGATTGTGATCCTGACAGTGAGTTACCTCATTGGCTCTATTCCTACCAGCATCATTGCCGGCAAACTTATCAGAGGTATTGATATTCGTGATTTCGGCAGTGGAAATGCAGGAGGCACCAATGCTTTCCGGGTGCTAGGCTGGAAAACAGGACTTACAGTTACGATTCTCGATATCGTCAAGGGAGCCATTGCCGCAATATCGGTTGTGGTGTTTTTCGAGGCTCATCCTCTTGGACCACTACCGGATATCAATCCGATTGCGTTACGGCTCATAGCCGGTTTGAGCGCGGTTTTCGGGCATGTTTTTACTGTCTTTGCCGGTTTCAAAGGGGGGAAAGGAGTGAGTACGGCTGCGGGGATGATGTTTGCCATAGCTCCGGTGACGACACTTATCGTTATGGGGATTTTCCTGCTGGTCGTGTTCGCTTCAAGATATGTTTCCGTTGCCTCCATGCTTGCTGCAATAGCGTTTCCTCTGATTATAGCGGTAAGGAAGTACCTGTTCGATCTCGGAGGAGGGCTGGATTACTATATCAAGATGTTCAACACCAGAGTGTTTATTCATGACAGTCTCGATTACCATCTTCTGATTTTCGGGCTTATCGTTGCTCTGGCGATCGTTTACACGCACAGGGAAAATATCAGACGTCTGCTTTCTGGAAATGAAAACCGGGTAAAATTCCACGGACATTCCTGATACCGTAGTATCGGGAGATGATAATGAAAATAGCTGTTTTAGGAGCCGGAAGCTGGGGCACGACACTTGCCGTGCTGTTGGCAGAAAAAGGGAATCCGGTGCATTTATGGGCGCATCGCAAGGAGTTTGCCCGCGAGCTCGATCGTACCCGTCAAAACTCCCGGTACCTCCCCGGGGTCACGCTGCCGGATAATCTTCATATTGAGGGCGATATTTCACAAGCTGTCGAGGGCGCAGGAATGATCGTTGCTGCCGTCCCGTCTCAGGCTCTGCGTGAAACGCTTTCGTTGCTCCGTGGAGTTTCTCCTGAAGACACAATCATTGTCAACGTTGCAAAAGGCATCGAGCTTGATTCCGGCAAACGTCTTTCGGAAGTGATCCTTGACGTGCTGCCGGTAATTGTTCCCGAAAAGGTTGCGGTTCTCTACGGTCCGAGTCATGCCGAAGAAGTGTCCGGACAGCAGCCGACTACTGTTGTCGCTGCATCTTCCTCTCTCGAAACTGCCGAAAAAGTCCAGGAAGCGTTTCATACAAGTTCGTTTCGGGTGTATGTCAACCCCGATATCGTCGGTGTCGAAGTGGCCGGTTCGGTAAAGAATATTATTGCGATCGCGGCGGGAATATCCGATGGTCTCGGCTTTGGTGACAATGCAAAAGCGGCGATCATTACAAGAGGTCTTGCAGAAATGTCACGCCTTGCCGTCAGCCTCGGGGGCGATCCGATGACGGTATCCGGCCTTTCAGGCATCGGTGACCTTGTCGTGACCTGCTTGAGCCGTCACAGCCGCAACCGCTATCTGGGGGAACAGATAGGCAAAGGGAAACACCTTGAAGAGGTTGTCGGTCAGATGAAGATGGTTGCAGAAGGCGTTCCGACGACAAAAGCCGTGGTTTCGCTGAGCAGAAGGCTGGGTGTGGACATGCCGATTACCGTTGCAGTCTATGAAATGCTGTTCGAGAACAAACCGGCAGAAGAGGCTATTCTCGATTTGATGACCAGGGAGCCGAAAAAGGAACTGGATGGTCAGTAACAATCTTTCCGCTACTGATATTTCTTCGGGTATTCGTACCAGACAAGCTCGCCTGAATCCATCATGGTTTCCTGCCATGAACCGCTTTTCATGTCGATCCTGACGATTCCGCAGGTGACGATGTTTTCGAGGTGTTCGCCCGACAGGAGATTCGCAAAGGAGGTAAGAGTCGGGTTGTGTCCAAAAAGCATGGCTGCCGAACAGTTGTCCGGAATCTGCCGGACAAGCTGCAGCATATGATTGAGCCCTCCTTCATAGATTTCAATGCGTTGCTCGATCTTTTCCCGAGGATATTCGAGGACATCAGAGAATATTTCCGCCGTAGCGAGTGCGCGGTTTGCCGGGCTTGAGATGATCAGGTCAACCTGCACGTTTTTCTCATGCATCAGCTTTGCCATGAAAGGTGCGGCTTTATGCCCGCGCTTGTTCAGTGGACGGTCGAAGTCGGCGAGGTTCGCATTATCCCAGCTCGACTTTGCATGTCTGACGAGATAGAGGGTTTTCATGAGGAAAAGTTCAGATATTGTCGCTTCAGTTTCATGATCCGGCGGTAAGCGCTGTCGATTCGCTCCGGGGAAACCGTTCCTTCGTCTACCAATGAACGGATGATCGACAGGGCTTTTTGTGCAATGCGGGGGTCATAGCTCGAATTGTTTGCAAAGAGCAGGATATCGACGCCTGCGTTCAGTGCCAGAGAGATTGCCGTTCTGAGGCTGTAATGATCGGCAACGGCATCCATCTGCATGTCGTCGCTGATGACGACGCCCGTAAAGCCCAGCGAGTCGCGCAAAATTCCTGATATGATATGCTTCGACAACGTCGCAGGGTAGATGGGATCGAGGTTTGCGTTGAAGACGTGGGCGGTCATGACAACGTCACTGTACCCGTCCTCGATAAGTTTTCTGTAAGGTGCCAGTTCGTTGTTTTCCCAGGTTTCGGTGATGTCGGTGAAATCCTTGTGTGTATCGGTGGTCGAACTGCCGTGACCGGGAAAATGTTTGAGGGTCGCTATGATTTTTTTTGTGTGCAGAGCCCGGATTGTCGTTGCGGCCTGTGACGAAACAACGTCGGGATCGGCTGAAAAACTTCTTTCAAGGCTGCCGATAACCGGGTTGTCAGGGTTGCTGTTAAGGTCTGCAACAGGGGCGAAATTAAGATTGATGCCTGCTTTTTGCAGGGTTTCCGCGGTTGCCAGTGCAGTGCGGAAGGTGGTGTCAGGACTGTTGATCTGTCCGAGTCCGGCAGCAGAGATGCTTTCGGGAAATCCGTACTTTGTTTTCAGTCTTGAGATTTTTCCACCTTCCTGGTCAACGGCGATAAAAAGAGGGACTGCCGCTGCCTGCTGCAGTTCACGAGTGAGTTTTCTCAGCTGATCCGGTGAGGTGATGTTTCTTCCTGAAGATTTCGAGGGGACGTCGTAATCGAAGAGAACTACTCCGCCAAGGTTGAGCCTTGTTATGTCTTTTCTGAGAACAGGAACTTCCTGCAGGGCGGTTCCACGAAAACCAACCATGATCATCTGTCCGATTTTCATGTCCAGTTGGTCGGGCTCCTGGCGTATTGTTCCGCAAGCGGTCAATGTGTGCAGCAGCAGGAAGAAGAGAAGAAACAGCGTTTGTTTCAGATGTTCTCTCATCAGGTGCCCGATTTTACCAGAGCGAGATCTCCATCCTGAACCGTTACGGTTACCGTGTCACCCTCTCCGACGTTTCCTTCGAGTATCATTTCCGACAACTTGTTGGTAATATGCCGCTGCATGGTGCGTTTGAGCGGACGTGCGCCGAATGCAGGATCAAATCCGGCGTTTGAAAGCCAGAGCAAGGCATCATTTTCCAGGTTCAGGCTGATGTTCTGACGAAGGGCGAGTTTCCTGATCAGATCGAACTGTATCGTCACGATTTTTTCGAGATCTTCCCTGCTGAGAGGAGTAAAGAGAATGACTTCGTCGATACGGTTGAGAAACTCGGGACGAACCTGTTGCTTCAGGAGCTGGAACAGTTTTTCCTGGAGATTTTCCAGAACGTCATCACGGTTTGCACCATCCATCTTTTCCATTTCGCTCTGAATAAGCTGCGCTCCGATGTTGCTCGTCATGATGATGATGGTGTTCTTGAAATTGACCGTATGGCCCTTGCTGTCGGTCAGTCTGCCGTCATCGAGGATCTGCAGCAGAATATTGAATACATCGGGATGGGCTTTTTCGATTTCATCAAGAAGAACAACCGAAAACGGTTTTCTTCGCACGGCCTCGGTCAGCTGTCCGCCCTCTTCATAGCCTATGTAGCCCGGAGGCGCTCCGACAAGACGGCTGACCGTGTGGGATTCCATATATTCACTCATGTCGATGCGTATCATAGCATCTTCGTCGTCGAAAAGATATTCCGCGAGCGTACGGGCAAGTTCGGTTTTACCGACACCTGTCGGCCCGAGAAAAATAAACGATCCTATGGGCCTTTTCTCGTCTCCCATGCCTGCGCGTGAGCGCTTCACGGCTTCACTGACAGCCTGAACAGCTTTGTTCTGGCCTACGACGCGCGTATGCAGTTCTTCATCGATGTGCAAAAGTTTCTGACGTTCGGACTGGAGCATCTTGCTTACCGGTATGCCTGTCCATTTGGACACGATGTCCGCGATATCCCCTGCGTCGATTTCCTCTTTCATGAGCAACTCGCCGGAAGCCTGTTTCTCTTCTATTTTATGTTTGTTGTCCTCAATCTCTTTTTCAATTTGGGCGATACGCCCATAACGTATTTCCGCAACCTTGCCGTAGTCACCGCTTCTTTCGTACTCTTCAGCCTGGTGTTTGAGGTTCTCCAGCTCCGATTTCAGTTTACTGGATTCCTGGATCAGTTCTTTTTCCGCATCCCAGCGAGCCTTGATCCTTCTTTGCTCCTCGTGGAGGTTGGCAAGCTGCTTTTCAATTTCCTCTAATCTTTGCCTTGTGTCCGAAGAATTCATCTCTGCTTGTTGATAGAGTTATGAAATAATGTGTTTTATGCTATGAGTTTACAACTTCCGTCAAGAAATTTGCAAAAGCATGTTGCTGCACGTCATAGTGGTAACCATGATGAATTATACATGGTTCCGATTCCGGCAACATGAATATGCCGACAGCTTCATAAATAGTTAGAAAATAAATATTTTAATCATAACAATAACCCTTGTTCAGCCAAGAAGAATGTTAACTGGTAGTCATGAAAGATATGTAACACGCTGAAGCTATCGAGAGCGATAAATGGTCGTTTTTTAATAATTGGGATGCAAATCTTAAGCTGGGCGGGGTGTTTTTTGTGTAGTATATTGGTAGTGTTGCGCAGGAAAACCTCTGTTTCAGATGAAAAATGTTGACAAGAAGAACATAAAAAGAGGAAGAAATTGTCGCTACCCTGTTCAAACCCTATGGCTGCGGGAGAAGGCGAAGCAATACTTGCCAGAAAGGGAAAGAAAGATGGGGTTGCAGAGGAGAAAAATCCGAAGGGGAAATTGCCTTGTGAAATCGAATAATTCTGTAGAACAAATCCGTACAATTGTCACCCCCAAAGAGACCCGCCGTTACCTTATCGTTACGGACGATTCTAAAAACTGGCATCTTGTCGCAAACCAGTCCATAGCTGCAGGAGAGTCAGTTGCGTCGGCGGGCACAACGTTTCATTTGGATGTTCATGACGTTGAGTTTGTTGATGTGATCCTTGAGGAAACACAAGAGCGGAGACGGGTATACACTGCCATTTCTGCAGTCCCAAACGATCCGAGTTGTGTTCAAACTGCGCTGGAGATTCCGTGGTGTTTCATGAACCACTCGTGTGATCCGAATACACGCGACCAATGGAACACCGAGGTCCCGGCCAATCTTAAGTTTGCTGAAACCGTGGCGGCGAGGAATATCGCCGAAGGGGAAGAGCTGACATACGATTACGATATGGAACAGTATGACTACAGGGCACTGTTCGAGTGCCGGTGTGGTGTTGAGTCGTGTCGCGGTACGATACGTGGTTTCAGTGGACTGAACCGCGAACAAAAGGGGCAATTGCTGTCTCACGCATCGCCCTTCGTGCAAGAGAGGTATAGGCGCGAATCCATCATGAAACATGTCGACATGAGCCCGCAAGGCCGACATTTGGTCATTGATTACAGGGATTGTGACGTCCCTCGGTTGCGAGACGAGACCCGGTTGATTCAGGCACTCAAGAGGGCAGCACACGCGGCCGGTGCGACGGTCATGTCAACGCACTCACACAGGTTTGAAGATCAAGGCATCACGGCAATTGTTATCCTTGCAGAATCTCATATCTCGATCCATACCTGGCCTGCGGCCGCATACGCCGGAGTGGACATTTACACATGCGGCCGGTGCGATCCATTGCTGGCCCATAAAGTACTGGTCGATGCGCTTTCCGCTGGCCATTCCGAACTATTGGAGCTTGCGCGTGGAAAGGTCGACTCTGTGCAATCGATCACAGCAGTTTCCAGCAAGGCTGATCTCTGCCCGGAGCCATCGGACGACAGCAATTGTTTTTTTGAGGGCACCGTTCCCGGACGGCGGCATGGCAACGTGAACCACGGTTTTCGTATTACTGAAGTCGTGTCGAAGAAACGCACGCGGTTTCAGGAATACTTGATCTTCGACAACCCGGTGTATGGGCGTGTGCTTGTCCTGGATGGAATCGTGCAGCTGTCAACCGCCGATGAACACGTCTACCACGAAATGCTCGTACATCCGCCAACGTTTGCGCATCCCAGCCCTCGTCGAGTCTGTATCGTGGGCGGGGGTGACGGTGGAACCCTGCGTGAGGTCCTGAAGCACGATCCTGAAGAAGTAGTGATGATCGATATAGATGAAGAGTTCGTCCGGGCGGCTGAGGAACATTTGCCAAGTCTGAGTGCCGGGGCTTTCAATGACCCACGTGTTACGCTGATCTTCGAGGATGCAAGTGAAGCTCTGCTGAGATACAAGAATGCTTTTGATGTTACAATCATTGACTGTAACGATGCCATGGGCCCTTCGGAGGCGCTCTTTGAAGAGAATTTCTACGCTACGGTTGCCCTTGCGCTAAAGGAAGATAGTGTCTGCTCTGTCCAGGTAGGCTCAATGCTTGAAGCGGACTTTCTCAGGCAGACGGGCAATCGCATCGGAGTCCACCTGGGTAATAAAAGTGGTTTTAGACTTACTGTGCCGTGCTATCATTGCGGAGATTATCTGTTTGTGGTTGCGTCTCATTCGCGAAACCCTTCCGGACCCGATACCACGGTGCTCTCGGAGCTTCAGGCTCAGCGTGGAATTGTCACGAAGTACTGGTCTCCAGCGATTCACCACGCGAGCCAGGTCCTTCCCTACACACCGTGGTAAAGAGAGTTTCTCGGACTTCAAGATGCTTGTTGCTATGTTACATTCTGCGATCGTAGTGCGTGGAGCGGGAGCCATTCATTGCAGTGGCCTGTTTGCAACACGGCTTATTCCCAAAGGGACGCTTGTCTGGCATTTGGACGAGCCTACATTCACCTGGAAAGAGATCGAAGCGTGGCCGGCAGAAAGGCGCATGGCGTTCGACTGGTACGGTTTCCAGTGCGGTGTAGACCGATACTCGCTGCCCGAGGGAAACTCGCGCGAAGCAAATCATTCCTGTGACCCGAATACCTGGTGGGCAGGCAGCGATTCAATTGTCGCCCGGCGTGATATCCGGGCCAACGAAGAAGTTACATACGACTATTCGTCCTGTGACATCGACCTTGTCTTTGAGATGGAATGTCACTGTGGTGCCCCTTGCTGCCGGGGAAGCATCTCGAACCGGGATTATCTGGATACCGGGTGGCAGGAGCAGTACGGATCGAACCTGCCGCCCCATGTCCTGGCCGCGATCGAAATCGCGCGCCAGCATGACAGCAGGGTTGCTGGCGGCAATATCCATCCGAAAAAGACTTTTTTGGATACTTTAACCAAACACAATCCTTAATGACGCAAGATGGCTGTTTCCGTTCCTCTATTGCGTGGGAACCATAGCACTCAAAGCATCGCGATATGATCAGGTATTTTAACATTCAATCACAGAGGTTTTTTTCGGGGCCGAACATGTATGGGCAAGTGTCAGGCCTTCTTGCAACGGTGTCTTTCGACGAAAAAGAAGTGCGGGTATTCCACGAGGGGTTTGATGCTGATGCGCTGGGTCATTTGCTGGATGCTATTAATGAAGCTTTCCCTGTTGCACAGGAAGATCCCGTATTTCGCTCGCCGGAGACTTTCCTTCGTTCGAGTTGTCCTTCTCTTGAACTTGTTTTTGCCGTTTGTGAGATACTGGTACGCGATTTCTGCGTTCAGCCTAAGCAAGGAAGCCTTCTTGCTCTTGAAAAAGACAATTTCAAGTGCTTTATTCCCTGTGATGAAGCTGAACTTGGCTTTGGTGCATTGGAGCTTGCTCTGATTGCTGTTCAGAAGCAGTTTACGCCCGGTGGGCTCTCGGGCAGAAGGGTTATCGGCCGACTGCAGCAGCGTTATCTCGAGACGCGTAAGTTGCTTCGTTTGTACGGATTAAACCAGTCAACGATCGCTCTTGCCCGTGCAGCCCAAAAACAGGGTGTTTACTATCATCGTCTTTTCAAACCGGGTCAGTTTCTACAGCTTGGCCAGGGGGAACACCTGACCAGGATTATGGAAACATCGAGCGACAAAACCAGTTTGATCGGCCGCATGGTTTCAGGTGATAAGTTCCTTACAAGCTCATTACTTCAGACAAGCGGCCTCCCTACGGCCAGGTCGAGACCAGTCGTTTCTACAGAACAAGCGAAGATCATCGCGAGCGAATTGGGCTATCCTCTGGTTGTCAAGCCTCGATCCATGGGTAAGGGCAAGGGAGTTGTCGTCAATATCAGAGACGAGAAAACGCTTCTGACGGCTATTAAGGGTGTTGCTGCTTACAATGCAGGTATTTTGATCGAGCGTCATATCGAAGGAGACGATCACCGTTTGCTGGTTGTAGATGGTAAGTTCGTCGCAGCGGCTAAAAGAATGCCTGCCTCAGTTGTTGGTGACGGCAGTAGCTCTGTTAAGCAGTTGATCGAGCTGATAAACCGCGATCCCCGTCGCGGGATGAACTTTGAACGTTTACTCGAAAAAATAGTGCTTGACGATGAAGCCTGCCAGTGCCTTGCTGAAGAAAACATGTCACCGGACTCCGTACTTCAGAAAGGACATGAAGTCAGGCTGAGGGGAGCGGCAAACATTTCTCGGGGCGGTACCTCTATCGACGTCACTGAAGATATTCATCCTGACAACCGGCTTATGGCTGAGCGTGCGGCATGTTTGGCCGGGCTTGATGTTGTGGGAATAGATTTTTTTACACCCGACATCAGCCGTTCATGGCGAGATACACGCTGTGCAATTCTCGAGCTCAACTCCACGCCCGGCCTCCGTCCGCATCTGGTTGCAAATACTGATCGTGATGTCGCGGCTCCGATCATCGAACACTTTTTTCCCAAGGGATCTGACGGCAGGATTCCAACGGTCGGGATAACCGGGAGTTTGGGTAAGACAACAACCTGCCAGATGGTCGCAAATATTCTTTCTGCGGCCGGTATGCAGGTCGCTCGTTCGACTACCCAGGGCGCCTGGATAGGTGATGAAAGCATAAGAGAGGGGGATGTTGCTGGCGGGCGATCTGCGGCGTTGCTGATGCGTGACCCATCCGTTAACGCTGGTGTTTTTGAGTTGGCCCGAGGAGGCCTTGTTAAATTCGGGATGGGGATTGATAGTGTTGATGTTGGAGCGGTGCTCAACGTTCAAGATAACCATCTGGGGCTCGATGGTATCGAGACAAGGGAAGAACTTGCCAGGGTGAAGAGCCTTGTTGTCAAAAATGCAAGAAAGCTTGCAGTGTTGAATGCCGATGACCCTTTGTGTCTTGCAATGCGTGAAATGGTGATCGCTCCTGCACTATGCCTTATCAGTGCCGAGCCTCGGAATGCAGCGCTTAAAGAGCATCAGGCCTCAGGAGGTTTTGTTGGGTACCTTGATCGATATGACAGCGATAACGATAATGGAGAAATGAAGTTGTTTCAGGGGCGACAACTCATAGGGAGTCACCCGCTGAAAGCAATTAACAGCACATTAGGGTGTCGATACAGGCCCGCGATGATGAACGCGCTTTTTGCTGCTGCTATTGCTCACGGTCTCGGTGTTGCGTTCGAAACGATTTCAAAAACACTCTGTGCATTTGAATCGACCCCCGAAATGAATCCCGGCCGGATGAACTTCGTGGAAGGTCTGCCGTACCAGTTGTACATTACAGAGGCAGATGGGCCGGTGGCTCAGGGAGAGTTGGCCCACTTTGCCGAAAAAACTGATGTTACAGGCAAGAAGTTTCTTTTGCTTTGTATTGTAGGTAATCGCCCGGATACATTTATTTTGGAGGCTGCGGTTGCGGCTGCTGGTGCATATGATTGTTTCTTTTGTTGTGATTGGGATGAAGATTTGCGCGGCCGTGCACCGGGAGAGGTTGCTGAACTGCTTGTCAAAGGATTATTGAATGCCGGTGTGGAAAAAGAAAGGATAGTGCATGCCACAGGATTTGACCATGCTCTGGAGCTATTGTTTTCAAGGCTTGCTGAAGGTGATCTCGTAATTGTAGGAACTGGTGGAGAATATGTCTGGGACAAGATTTCTGCTTTTTGTAGAAAAGAATGATTATTAATATTGTCACTTTCAAGAATAGATTCTGTTGGTTACTATCTTGTATACTTTCAATAGACAAATGTGACTCATTTTCGTTGTTTAATCGCAATGAAGACTAAGAGGAGAATGGAATAAGGACACCTTTAGCTGTGCAAAAAAAGCAAAATATCCCACTAAAGAACGTAACACTACCTTCTGATTCATCTCTTTTTTTTATTGCCGGTCCCTGTCTTGTCGAAGGACGAGAGATGGCTTTCGAGGTCGCGTCCCTGCTCTCGAACGTTCGCGAAGAGCAGGGTGTGCCTATCATCTTCAAGGGTTCTTTCAGAAAAGCCAACCGCAGTTCCGCCTCTTCGTTTACCGGGATAGGCGATCGTGAGGCGCTGAAGGTTCTTGGAGAGATAAGGGAGCATTTCGATATGCCGGTGCTTACCGATGTTCACGAGACGCATGAGGTGGAACTTGTTGCAAAGTATGTCGATGTACTTCAGATACCGGCTTTTCTTTGCCGCCAGTCAGATCTTTTGATTGCGGCAGGAGAGACCGGATTAGCTGTAAATATCAAGAAAGGCCAGTTTATGGCGCCTGAAGATATGGCCGGGGCTGCCGAAAAAGTTACCCGGACAGGTAACTCCCGTGTGATGCTGACTGAAAGAGGAACAACGTTCGGGTATCACAACCTGGTCGTTGATTTCCGGAGCATTCCCAAAATGGGGGGCACCGGCTATCCGGTTGTTTATGATGCAACGCATAGTTTGCAGCTTCCCTCAGCCTCTAAAGGGGTTTCCGGAGGAGAACGGGAATATCTGCTGCCTATGGCAAGAGCTGCCGTTGCCGCTGGTGTTGACGGTCTTTTTTTCGAAGTTCATCCCGATCCCGAAAAAGCCATGTCCGATGCAGCGACCCAGCTTGCACTCAGGGATTTTCCCGAAGTTGTCCGGCAGATGCAGAAACTGCATGCCTGCCTGCATGGTATACAAGCGTAACTACTTTAAACGTAAAACTCAGATACAGTGTCCGGTTTAAATTATTTTGGGATTCAGTTAACGTCCGGTGATGCTTCCGAGCGCTTGCAGAATGCGCTGAGACAGGTCAAGGCATTGATTTTCCCGGTTGAGGGTGTTGTAACGGGAGGACGGACAACCTTCAACGATCGTGGCGAAGAGATCTGTTCCTGTAATGTACGGGACGCTCTTGCCATTGGTGAGGCAAGGCAGAGAGGGTTGCATATCGCGGCTATCTCGGAACGCTCGAGCGATGCTCAAAAGTACCTGCTTGAGCATATGGGAATAGAGCATGTCTATCTTGGATGTGAATCAAAGATAGAAGCGTACGAGGCATTCAAATCCGGCTGTGGCCTCGCGGATGAAGAGTGTGCCTATATTGCCGATGATGTTATCGATATTCCGATTCTTGAAAAAGCGGCGCTTTCCATTACGCCGATTGACGGTATCGAGTATCTCCGCAACCGCGTTTCCTACATTTCCGCCTATGAAGGCGGTAAAGGATGTATACGGGAGATGGTTGAACTGATTCTTCAGGAACAGGGCAAATGGAAGTACAGCGAATATTCCGCGACGTGACAACTAAAGGGAAAAAAAGAAGATAGATCCAAGAATCCGGCAGGGTGGCTTATTCTCCTTCCGCAATCTTTTCGCCCTGTTGCTTTTCATGCTGCTCCACCCAGTAAATAGCCGGGAGATAGCCGAGGCCGGCTGCTTTTTTATAGTCGGCGTACGCCTCGTTCTTTTTCCCCAGCGTCTCATACAGCCATGCCCTGTTGCCGTATGCGACTTCAAGCCGGGGGTCGAGATCTATGGCTTTGTTATAGTCGGCAAGAGCAGCATCGGTGTTTCCGTTTTTTTCTTCACAAATTCCACGGTTGTTATATGCTCTGGCAAGGTGTCCGGTTTCTGACGGTATTCCTTTGAGAAGAGAGATTGCCTGTGAATAAAGGGTGATGGACGAGTCGCAGTCTCTTGTCTTGTAGCCGCCGGAAAAGATTGCCTGAGCACTGTCCACCATGGCGGCAGCGGGCTTTCTGAGGAAAATATTCCAGTTCGATCTGTTATCACGTACTCTCAACTCATCGTTCGATTCTTCATAGACGGCTTTCCGCTTACCGTCTCCCATATCGAGAAAAAGATTGCCTGATTCATCCCTGTTGTAGGAGCCTTCCGACGTTGTCGAGGAGGTTATCCGGGAAAGTGTTCCGTCACTTCTCAATTCCAGTGTGATATCTTCTCCGGGAAGCTTCCAGCCCCCTTCTACAGGGTCCTGCGGTGCACAGGATGTCAGGAAGACCAGAAGACTGACGGAGAAGAGCAGTTTTGCAGCAGGTGCATGCCTGCATGCGGATATCTCCATGGACGATGATACATTGCTTGTCATTGGGAACTCGTTACGGTTACGGGACGCTTCAGTGATCGCTCAATGTACTACTCGGATTATTGTTGTTACATGCAATAATACCAAAAAAGCCGGTGCTAACATAGAGGGAGATACCGCTATAGCCGGTTTATGAGCGATGCCGTTTCGACGAGGGAGAGCAGGCCGACGATATTTGTTCCATGATTCGGTTCAATGTGAATGTCCCCTTGATAATCACGATTCTCGTGCAGTGCCTGCTCCAGTGCTTCAATCTTGCCCAGAAGGCTGTAGGCCGCGGACTGCGGAGTGGAGCAGGATACCGGTGGATTGTCGTTGCCATGCAGAAAATAACCTTCGGGAATGACGGACTGTTCCGGGTAGCCGTGCCAGTGCGTCATGGATGCTCCTTTCCGGGAAAGTGTTCCCGGAAATTTCGAGGAAGGCAGTATCTGCTGAAGAATGCTCGAAATAAATGCGTTGCCCAGTGCATGGGAGAGGATGGTCAGAGTGTCGAACGAAGGTCTGGATACGGTGGTCTCCGGAAGTCCGTGAGGGGTCATGAGCGTTATCGTTCCATTGTCCAGGCTTAGAGCCACAAGGTCTGTTTCGGGGTTCAGGCTGGTTTTCTTACACCCGGAGCGGGTCGTAATGACGCTAACCGGGACCGGTTCGACGAGGAACCATTCGTTCATCACGAGAACCGGTACATAGTGTTTGTTTTCCAGATACAGGAGCGGGGTACTACGCAGTTCGGGTTCGCTGAAAAAAACTCCGGATTCCTTCAGCAACAGTGCGGGGGGAGCTGAAACCGGTTGTTGGCGGGCAAAAAAACCATAGCTCATCCCGCTGCGCTGATCGAGATAACGCGCGACGATTTTCCTGTAGAGCGGGCTTCTGTATTCCAGGGTTTCCCGGGACGTATGGGTGAGGAGGTAACGGTTTGCACTCCACAGACGCCCGCATTCCGTGAAGTCGGTCACGACCTCCTGTATTTCGGTCATGCCTGTTCTGAACGCACCGGGCCTGTAGTCAAGGTCGGAAGATTTTGGCGGAACGACTTGAGCGGTCAGTTTCGGTACAAGGGTTTTCAGTACATCGGAAGGAAGAGGGCACGAGCCTTCAAACCGCACGACGCCGCCGTTCATCGTGCAGATAGTCCAGTTGTCCCCTGTTATGTAGATGCTGAGATGAACCATGTCCCAGGCAAGTTTCCCTACGATCCGGTCGAGTTTTTCCTGTGGAGACGATGATTCCGTCAATGGCGGCTCTTCGTCAAGGATGCCGACAATGATATTGTTATACAGCGTTGACACACGGTTTATGGCCAACAGTTCGTCGCTGAAAGTCCCCGGGACAAGGACGACCACTCCCGATTTGAATTTTCCGTCGGAGTTGCAGGCTTCCTCTTCGCTGAGAACCTGAATACCGAGAAGCTTGCAGGCATTCAGGAGAGAAGCTGTAAAACACTGAAGCCTTGGGGTATTTTGTTTCGCAGGTACGAGTGTTATCGCAAGCCTGGCGCACATGTCGGTGGTTGCAAGAGGCGTGGTGGGAGAAATGCCGAGCAGGTGACCGAGCGAGGCGAGAGAAATGCTGTTACTCATGAAGCTTCGGATGATAGACGGGAGGGTTAGGTGCCCGGCTTGTGTTCGCGCCCCCAGAGCAGCTTGCTTCTGAGGATATCGCAGTAATTTCTGTTTTCGTTGGCGACAAGATTTATCATTTCTCCGGATTTTTTCACGGTTATGACTTCGCCGGGCATGAGCATTTTTCTTACGTGTCCGTCGCAGTTGAGTGGAAACGCTCCGTCAGGCGGCGCGTCTACGGAAATTTCTATGGTTTTGTCGTCACTGATGACCAGAGGCCTGACGGTAAGCATGTGCGGACAAATGGGTGTAATGACGAAAACATTGGATTTCGGTGCGATGACAGGTCCCCCTGCGGAAAGAGAGTAGGCGGTTGAACCTGTGGATGTGGCAATGATGATGCCGTCAGCACGGTATGAGCTGAGTTGTTCTCCGTCAAGCTTTATGATAAATGCAGGGATTCTCGGATAAGCTCCCTTTTCAACCACAACATCGTTGAGCGCGGTGAATCGTTTGATGCTGCCGTCAATGGTTACCTGTGCTTCGAGCTGTGTGCGGTCATGGATGGAGTACGTTCCGTCGAGTACCTGCTCGATGGCGCTGTACATCTCTTCCCTGCTGAACTCGGCAAGGAAGCCGAGATGCCCGACATTAATGCCGATAACCGGTTTCGTTACCGAGTAGTGGGAGGTAAAGAGCAGCGTTCCGTCGCCTCCGAGCGAGATAAAGACATCGCACAGCTTGTTCAGTTCTTCAATTTCGGCAGCATTGCCGACACCGAGTTTTTCCGCCGATTTTGCGTCGAAGACATGGTCCAGATGCCGTTCCCGGAGCCAGGTTATGAGTTTCCTGGCAAGAGCTATCGCCTCATCACGGTTTATGTTGACAACAATGGCGAATTTCATGAGTTGCTTTTGTTTGTGAGGTTGCCATAGAGCGTGTTGGCGTTTTCGAACAGCATCCTGACTCTTTCCATGCGGTTGTTTCGGATATCGTCCGCAAGTTGTTCGAGCTCTTTGCCGAACCCCTGGAGTTCGGCGGCGATATTCTCCCTGTTTGTCGCTACTATGTCCTGCCAGATATCCCAGGAACTGCCTGCCAGCCGTGTCAGCGTTGAAAAACCGGGACCGCTTTTATCGATGTCGTTTTCGCAATAGTTGATCAGGGCTGTTGAAAGCATCTGAGGCAGATGGCTGATCGTTGCCACGACCCGGTCATGTTCTTCAGGGGTCATTACGGTAACCCGGCACCCTATCGACCGCAAAAGCTCAAGAAGATTGCCGGCATCCGGGCGGGAAAAAGTATTGTTGTCTGCACAGATTACTACTGTTTTGCCTGCAAGAAGTTCGTCATCGCTTGCGTGGTATCCCTGCTGTTCCCTTCCGGCAATAGGGTGCATTCCGATAAAGTCAAGTTCCAGTTCACCAGCCCGTTTTGCAATAGCGGCTTTCGTACTTGAAACATCGCTGACAAGTGCGTGTTTGGGGACGAGTTCGCTGATTTCGTCGAGCAACGTTATGTTTACCTTGACCGGTGCGGCCAGTATGATGAGATCGGTGTCGTAGAGCTGCTTTTTATCGGTTTCAAAACGGTCGAGTCCCAGTTCCCTGATATGCAGGATATCCTTTTCGCTGAACGAGGGATCGTATCCCTTGAACATGATGCGCTGCTTTGCCGCGAGAGATGATTTTTTCAGAGCCCTCAGAACCGAGGCTCCGATTAATCCAAGCCCGATGATGGAGATGCTGCTGATACAGGTTGTCTGCATACCTGCCGAACTTAGCTTGTTTGAAGGGTTCGGCTCCCTGGCGTATCGAGCGGAACGTTTCCTGCGCAGAGCGGACAGTTGTCAGGCTCATAGTTTTTCACCTCGAGCGTCAGCATTGAACACTGTTTTTCGGCCAGTTTTACCGTGCCGTTGCTCCGGTCCACCACGGAACCGACCCCGACAACGTCGGCTCCGGCATCTGTTATGACCTCGATAACCTCTGCGACGGAGCCGCCTGTCGTGATGACATCTTCGACAACCAGCACTTTTTCATCCGGTGAGAGGGTGAAACCTCTTCTCAGGACCATGACGCCGTTTTTTCTTTCTGCAAAGATTGTTTTTACACCGAGTTGACGACCGACTTCGGTACCGACGACTATGCCTCCGACAGCGGGCGAAATGACGGTATCGATATCCAGACCGCTGAAAGCCGATGCTATGTTTCGGCATATCTCCGTGAGGTACTCAGGGTGCTGGAGCACCTTGGCGCACTGAAAATAGGTATTGCTGTGCAGGCCGGAGGTCAGCTTGAAATGCCCTTCGAGCAGCGCTCCGGAAGATCTGAATATGTCAAGTACTGCAGATGTGCTCATGTGTCTGTACTGAATGGCTGTGGTTGACGATTAGCAAAGTATAAAATACACAAGCCTGTTTGAAATGCTAAACCTTAAATTGAGCGGTTGTTCGGGCATGAGCTACCGTAATGCACGGGTGGCCGGCTACGTTCCACTGCGGCTTTCAAGATAGTGCTGCAAAAGAAGGCAGGCTGCAGCGCTGTCCAGTCGTCCTTTTTGCTGTCTTTTTTTTTCTGCTGAGTCCCGATTCGACAAGCAGTCGGGATGCCGTTCTCGATGAACCGTGTTCATTCACGGCTTCAACAGGAATATCCGGAAACGCCGCTGTCAGCTCTTCGATAAAACGATCGACCTTATCGGTCATACGGTTTTTTGTTCCGTCACGGTTGAGGGGGTA
>RRYU01022311.1_pt1 | contig 55530 bp, 46 predicted proteins | sample 2162651 | NCBI WGS metagenome assembly RRYU01 (sample SAMN10267283, study PRJNA491782) | microbial mat metagenome | isolation source: biomat in the production well | place: Japan: Minami-Kanto gas field, natural gas well KTG3 | collected 2017-06
CCCCCGCCATAGACCGCTGTCACCCCGAGCCTGGCGAGCCGCTGGCGGGCCAACCCGGCCAGATCGGCGAGCCACCGCCCGCTCTCGGAAGGCCGAAACGCCGAATCCGTCGTCGGATCCGCCGCGATGAATTCCTGTCGGACCTCCGGACCGACCTCGAAAGCGTCGGCCCCGATCGCCGGCCCCAGCCAGACCAAGAGGCACTCTGGACTTACGGCGAGAGACTCGAACGCCCTCTCCAGGATGCCCGAGGCCAGACCGCGCCAGCCGGCATGAACCGCTGCGATGCGCGTTCCCTGCCGGTCGCACATCAGAACGGGGAGACAATCGGCCGTCATCACTGCGCAAACGATCCCCGGGCCGCTGGCGATGGCCCCATCGGCCTCGCATGAGTCAGGCCCGGGTGAGAGGCCAGTGACCAAGGCGCTCCCGTGGACTTGCCGGAGCCAGAGCGGGTCGGCAGGGAGACCGAGGCGTTCGCGCAACAGGGCGCGATTGCAGGCGACCCGGACCGGGACATCGCCGACATGATGCCCGAGGTTGAGGCTCGCATAGGGCCCGTCGCTGACGCCACCCTCGCGCGTGGTCGAGCATGCCCTGACCCAAGGGGGTGCTGGCCAATCAGGCTCGATCAGGCTCAAGGAGCGGTCTCCCGGCGAAATTGCTCGAGCAGTGCCTCGAGATCCGCTGGCACCGGAGCCTCCCACGTCATCGCAATCCCTGAGGTCGGATGCTCCAGGCCGAGACGCAAGGCATGAAGAGCCTGGCGCGGGAAGGTCTGCAGCGCCTCGACGAGCTCCGGCCTGGCTCCCTTTGGCGGTCGCGGACGGCCGCCATACGTCCGATCACCGACCAACGGGTGCTGGGTATGCGCCATATGAACACGAATCTGATGCGTCCGGCCGGTCTCCAGCTCGACCCCGAGGAGGCTATGGCCGCGGAACCGCTCCAAGACCCTGAAACGGGTGATCGCGGGCCGACCATCGGGAACCACGGCCATACGGGTACGCTGGGTCGGATGTCGACCGACCGGTGCCTCGATCCGGCCTCCGGCGACGATCTCGCCGATAACCAGGGCACGATATTCGCGGTGGACCTGCCGCGACTGGAGCTGCTCGACCAGGGAGCGGTGCGCGACGAATGTCTTCGCCACGACGAGCAAGCCCGTCGTATCCTTATCCAAGCGGTGGACGATGCCGGCACGCGGCACGGCAGAGAGGGCCGGCGCGTGGCTGAGAAGCGCATTCTGGAGCGTCCCGTCACGGTGACCCGCGGCCGGATGAACCACCAGCCCAGCGGGTTTGTTGATCACCAGGATCTGATCGTCCTCGAAGACCAGATCGAGTGCGATCGCCTGTGGGAGACAGTCCCCGATCGGCTCGACCAAGGCATCGAGACGGATGACCTCGCCAGCCCAGACCTTGTCGCGCGAGCGCCTGGTCATCCCGTCGACGCGAACCTGCCCGCCCTCGATCCACTGTTGCAGCCTGCTGCGTGAGAGCTCGGGGATCGCGGCCGCCAAGACCTGATCGAGCCGCCGGGCCGCGAACCGCGGCTCGACCCGAATCTCCCGCTGGACGCGCTCCAACGCCGGATGCGTCGTCTCCGGACCGCTCGCAAACGCTTGTTTCATGGCCGATCGAGCGGCCCGGAGCGGGCACATCGCCGCGCGCCACGACGATCGCCTTCGGGTATACTGCCCGCGAAATCGAAGAGGTATATTGGATCCATGCGAAGAACGTTAACACGACTCCCCGTGCTATGGCTCGCCATCGCGCTCGCCGGATGCGGGATCTTCGGCAAGGAGATCGATCTGACCGAAGGATGGAGTGCCGCCAGGCTCTACGCAGAGGCATCCTCTGAGTTGGACTCCAAAAACTACGCGCGGGCGATCGAGTACTACGAAAAGCTGGAGGCGCGTTATCCGTTCGGGCGCTATGCGATGCAGTCGCAGCTCGACGTCGCCTACGCGCACTATCGCGCCGATGAGCCCGAGGCGGCCATCGCCGCGGCCGACCGTTTCATCAAACTCTACCCTCAGAATCCCTATGTCGACTACGCCTACTATCTGAAGGGTCTGGTCAACTACAACCGAAGTGTCGGATTCCTGGACCGCTACATCCCGACGGATCCATCACAACGCGACCCCGGGGCGGCACTGGATGCCTTCGCGGACTTTTCAGTCCTGGTCGAGCGTTTTCCCGACAGCCGTTACGCCGAGGATGCGCGACAGCGCATGCTGTATCTCCGCAACAACCTTGCCCGGCACGAGGTCAACGTCGCACGCTATTACATGCGCCGCGGCGCCTTCCTCGCGGCCGCCAACCGCGCGAATTATGTGATCGAGCGTTTTCAGCGCACCAGCGCCGTCGAAAGCGCACTCGAAATCCTCGTCGATGCCTACACGGCACTCGGCAAGAGTGAGTTGGCAGCCGACGCCCAGCGGGTGTTGGACATCAACCGGCAGGCTGGGCGTTTCATCTCGGATGAGCCCGATCCCGGCGAGGTCAGCCTCACGCGGCGGGTCTGGGAATATCTCAGTCTTGACGAAAACTGAGCCTGGCCTAAACCGCGTCTCGCAAGACATGCGCTGTTCTCGCATGGTCAAAGCTCCGGAGGCTTCAGCGACACTCGCAGCAGACGCGGTTTAGAAATTCAAAAGCAAACACCTGTGTTTCTTCGACAGCCGGGTCGGGCTCTTGCCGGGACGCCAGGAGGACTCAAACGAGCGGGACGCGAAGGACCGCTGCCACGCGAGCAAAGGCCCAACAGCCAGCCGGATCAGATCGCGGCCTCGTTCTCTTCACCGGTCCGGATCCGCACCACGTGCGAGACGTCCGATACGAAGATCTTGCCGTCGCCAATCTTCCCGGTCCGAGCTGCGGTCGTGATCGCGCTGATGCAGGTGTCAACCAGATCATCGGCCAACACCAGCTCGATCTTCACCTTCGGTAAGAAATCGACGACATACTCGGCACCGCGGTAGAGCTCGGTGTGACCCTTCTGCCGGCCGAAGCCCTTGACCTCGATCGCGGTCATGCCCGTGATCCCTGCGGCCGAGAGCGCCTCCCGGACGTCGTCCAGCTTAAAGGGCTTGATTATGGCTTCGACCTTCTTCATGACTCTCTCCGTTGTGGGATCCGGCTGCTAAAGGCCGTGAGTATAAGTTCGGGGCATTCCGATGAACAGAGACAGTGCCCAACCCGGCTCGTTCATGATGCCGAATCTCGGGCCGGCCGGGCATCGATTCCCGCAACGCGTCGGTCTGCGCTCGGGGCGCGGCTCAAAACCCGCTCGTCATCGGATAACGGCGATCCCGTCCGAACGCGCGTGTCGAGATTCGCACACCCGGCGGGGCCTGGCGCCGCTTGTACTCGTTACGATCGACCAAGCGGGCAACCCGGCGAACGATATCGGCGGGATAACCTCGAGCAACGATCGCGTCGATCCCTTCGTCCTCTTCAATATAGAGCCGCAGAATCGGATCCAATACCTCATAGGGCGGAAGACTGTCCTGGTCGGTCTGATCGGGCCTCAGCTCCGCCGAGGGCGGGCGGACGAGCACGCGGTCCGGGATCACGGGTGACAGACCGTTACGATAACGGGCGAGCCGATAGACGAGGAGCTTGGGCACGTCCTTGATGGGTGCGAAGCCGCCGGCCATATCGCCATAGAGGGTGGCGTATCCGACCGCCATCTCGCTCTTGTTGCCGGTCGTCAACAGGATACGGCCGGTCTTGTTGCTGATCGCCATCAGGATGATGCCGCGACAGCGTGCCTGGATGTTCTCCTCGGTGACATCCGCGGCCAGTCCTTCGAAGGCCGGCTCCAAGATCGACAGGAAGGACTGGAAAGGCGGCTCGATCGGAATCACCCGGGTGCTGACGCCCAGTCGTTCGGCCTCTTCGAGTGCATCCGCATTGCTCATCTCCGAGGTATAGCGCGACGGCATCAAGACCCCCTCGACCGCATCGGCACCCAAGGCGTCCACCGCAATCGCGAGGGTCAGAGCCGAGTCGACTCCGCCCGAGAGTCCCAACACGGCGCCACTGAAACCGTTCTTGCGGACATAGTCGCGCACCCCAAGCACGAGCGCCCCGTAGACGCCTGCCTCCTCATCCTCTCTGCCGCTATCCAAGTCCGTTCCGGGCTCCGGATCCCCGGCGACGAGCCGCCCCTCGTCGTCGAGGTCCAGCGTGAGCGCATCTTCCTCAAAGACAGCTGCGCGCTTCAGGATCCGACCCGAGCCATCCGCGACAAACGAGGCGCCATCGAAGACCAGCTCGTCCTGACCCCCGACGAGGTTCGCGTAGACGATCGGGATCCCGTGCTCCTTCGCACGGCGCGCGACCAGGGCCTCACGTTGGGCGCGCTTCCCCGCATGAAAGGGCGAGGCGTTGATATTGACCAGAATCCGGGCGCCGGCATCGACCGCCTGACGTGTCGGACCTTCCTGCCAGATGTCTTCGCACACACTGAGCCCGATCTTCAGGCCCAGATGATCCAGCACCACGGGAGCCGCACCGGCCTGAAAATAACGCTTCTCGTCGAAGACGCCGTAGTTTGGAAGCTGCTGTTTGGCGTATTCACCGATCACCTCTCCGTCCCGCAGCACCCCCGCAACATTGAAGAGACCGCCCACGGCGCTCAAGGGATACCCCAAAACCAGGGTGATGCCCCTGCATGTCGCGCGGAGGCGCTCCAAAGCCTTCTCGACGCGCTCCATGAGCTCGGGGCGCAGCAGGAGATCCTCCGGCGGGTACCCGGTCAGGGTCAGCTCGGGAAAGATCAGCAGATCGACGCCATCCGCTCGTGCGCGTCCCGCAGCCGCGATCACCCGATCGGCATTCCCGCCGACGTCTCCGACAAGTAGATTCAACTGTGCGACCTGGATGCGACATCCCACCGTGTGGTCCCTCTCGTTTGCAAAAGCCCCCACCGGCCGCCGGCGGTCGGCTTGGGAGGTTTTCGGAAAGCCCTTCACTCGCGTCGTGCAGCGTATGATGGGGGATGTCGACCAGCAAATGGCGGCGCATGCCTGCACGGGCACACCCGGCCAGCCTCACGGCAGCATCCAGGACCCAGCTCGGATCATTCATCTCGATCTGACTCGGGCTCAATGCCAGCCCACGGACCGCGCCGAGCCCAGGATTCACGGCGTCAGTAGCTCGGCCAGTCTGCTGCCCATCTCGGCAGGCGACCGCACGGTGACGGCGCCGGCCTGCTCCAGCGCCTGATACTTGCTTTCGGCCGTGCCGCGCCCGCCCGTGACGATGGCGCCGGCATGACCCATCCGTTTACCGGCCGGCGCGGTCACACCGGCGATGTAGGCGACCAGAGGCTTGGAGATGCGCTCCCGGATGACCTCCGCTGCGGCCTCCTCCGCGCTGCCCCCGATCTCACCGACCATGATGATGCCCTGAGTCTCGGGATCCTGTTCGAAGAGGTCGAGGCAAGCCACGAAATCAAGTCCGTGAATCGGATCCCCGCCGATCCCGATGCAGGTGCTCTGGCCGAGACCCGCCTGCGTGGTCTGCCAGACCGCCTCGTAGGTCAGGGTGCCGGAGCGGGAGACGATGCCGACCCGTCCGGGCGCGTGGATGTTGCCCGGCATGATGCCGATCTTGCAGGCACCGGGCGTGATCACGCCGGGGCAGTTTGGACCGATCAGGACCGATGGACTGCCCGCGAGTGCCGCCTTGACCCGAACCATGTCCAGGACCGGGATCCCCTCCGTGATACAGACGATGACGCGTATACCGGCATCGGCGGCCTCGAGGATGGCATCGGGCGCATGGGCCGCGGGGACATAAATCATGGTCGCGTCGGCGCCCGTCTCCCGGACCGCCTGATACAGGGTATCGAATACGGGCCGGTCAAGGTGGCGTTGGCCACCCTTACCGGGCGTCACACCACCCACCAAATTGGTCCCGTAAGCGATCGCCTGCTCGCTGTGGAAGGTACCTTGCTTTCCGGTGAAGCCTTGACAGAGGACCCGCGTGTGGCGGTCGACCAAGACGCTCATCTCAGACCTCCTTCGCCGTCGCAACGGCGTGCTTGCGGGCCGCTTCGACGACCCTCCGTGCGGCCTCGTCGAGGCTCGTCACCGTCTCGACGGCCAAGCCGCTCTGCGCCAGCATCGATAGGCCTTCCTCGGCATTCGTACCCTCGAGACGCACGACCAAGGGGACTGAGACATGAACCTCCCGAACCGCCTCGATGATGCCCGCGGCGATGAGATCACAACGGACGATCCCGCCGAAGATGTTCACGAGCACCGCGCGCACGTTGGCGTCGGACAGGATCAGCTTGAAGGCCTCGGCGACACGTGTCGCGGTGGCACCGCCGCCAACGTCGAGGAAGTTCGCGGGTGTGCCGCCGTGCAGCTGCACCAGGTCCATGGTCGCCATGGCGAGCCCTGCCCCATTGACCATACAGCCGATGTTGCCGGTGAGGCTGATATAGCTGAGATCGTGCCGCTTTGCGGCCAGCTCGCGGGGATCCTCTTGGCTGGGATCATGCCAAGCCGCCAGGTCGGGGTACCGGTCGAGTGCGTTGTCGTCCAGGTTGATCTTGGCATCCAGTGCGATCAGCGCGCCCTGATCGTCCACCACGAGCGGATTGATCTCCACCAGGCTCGCATCTCGTTCGATGAACAGATGATAGAGTCCGGCCATCAGCTGGCCGAGCGCCTTTATCTGCAGGGACTCGAGATCCAACCCGAAGCCGAGGCGGCGTACCTGATAGGGTTGCAGCCCGGCGGCGGGATGCACTCGAACCCGCAGAAGACGCTCGGGCGTCTCGGCCGCAACCGCTTCGATGTCCATTCCACCCGCATCCGAGGCGACGAAGAGCACGCGCTCGGTCTCACGCTCCAAAAGGAGGCCCAGATAGAGCTCGCGGGTAATCCTCATGGGCCGCTCGATCAGGAGAGTCTCGACCGGCAGACCTTCCGAGCCGCTTTGCGCCGTGACCAACCGGCTTCCGAGCAGGCGGCGCGCCGCCGTCTCGGCCTCCGCCAGACCTTCGGCCATGACCACCCCGCCGGCTTTGCCGCGTCCTCCGGCATGAACCTGCGCCTTGACGACCCATCGCTCGCCGCCGAGCTCGGAGCAAGCCGCAAGGACGGCCTCCACCGTCGTCGCCGTCAGTCCATCGGGGACCGGGATTCCCTTGTCCCGCAACAGCCGTTTCGCCTGATATTCGTGTAGGTTCATCGTTTACTCAAAGTGGCAGTGGGCCATGGATCCCGAAGCGTCGCGGCCGGTCTTCATGGCCGCGACGACTTCATTCTGGTCTAATCCGCCCGACAATGGCAAAAGCAAATGACGACGGAAGGACGCCTGGCACTTTTCTACGCCGCGTGCGCACCGACGTGTCTGTTTCGGACCTATCGGCCGAGCTGACCGACTGGCCCCGGGCTGAGGTCCTGGACGCCGTACCAGATGGCCGTGTCATTCGGGTTCGCGGCCGCGAGCTCAGGGCGTCGCTCAAACGGCTTGGGCCCACCAGATCAATCTCGCCTGAGAGCGCCTGGAGCGCCAGGGGAGTCGATTCAATCTGCTTTTCACTGGTTGCTGGTTGACAGGGTCGGCGCGACGCACAGGGATCGATGCCGCTCGGACGCCGCTTCTGTCTCGCGACGCCAGGCGCTATCCTAGTCAAGGCAAGGGCTTCACGCACCGCTCGAGCTCAGGAGACTCGGATGCGAAGCCGCCAAACGCGATCACGGAATCCGAACATACCTCGCTGCATTCACACCAAGGGAGCTGGCGTCATGAACAAGGCACAAGCGCTGGTCGTCGACGACGAATCCGATATCCTTGATCTTTTGAAGATGACACTGCGTCGGATGGACATTCGTGCGCTCACAGCGATGACCCTGATGGATGCGAAGCATCAGCTCGAGCGCAATCGCTTCGACCTCTGCCTGACCGACATGAGCCTCCCCGACGGCAACGGCATCGACCTCATCCGCCATATCAGCCAGCACTATCCCGAGTTGCCTGTCGCCATGATCACCGCCCACGGAAACTTGGAGTCTGCAGTCGCGGCCATGAAGGCCGGGGCCTGTGATCTCGTCGCAAAACCGGTCGATCTGCAGCTGCTGCGCCAGCTCGTCGGCTCCGCACTCAAGCGGCGCGCGGCATCGGCCGGCAGCGATAGCCCCGTGGCTGGCACACCACGCTTGATCGGGGATTCGCGGACGATGGAGCAGATCCGTCAGATGATCGGTAAGCTCGCGCGCAACCAAGCCCCGGTGTTCATCACGGGCGAGAGCGGCACGGGCAAAGAGCTGGCCGCTCGACTGATCCACGCGCTGGGTCCAAGGGCAACGGGGCCATTCGTCGCGGTCAACTGCGGTGCCATACCCCAAGACCTGATCGAGAGCGAGCTGTTCGGTCATAAGAAAGGGAGCTTCACGGGTGCTGTCAGCGATAAGGAAGGGCTGTTTCAGGCGGCATCCGGGGGCACCCTATTCCTCGACGAGGTGGCCGATCTGCCGCTGCCGGCTCAGGTCAAGCTACTCCGCGCCGTCCAGGAAAAAAGCGTCCGGCCGGTCGGGGCACAGCAAGAGATCCCTTTCGACGCGCGGATCATCAGCGCCAGTCATCGGGACCTGAATCTGGAGGTCGACAAGGGACATTTCAGACAGGATCTCTTCTATCGCATCAATGTCATCGAGCTGCGGATGCCCTGCCTGCGGGAGCGTCCTCAAGACATTCCCGCTTTGGCGGCACAAATCCTGAGTAGCGTCGCTCGCCATCAGAGGGATCACGTGACCATGACGCTCTCCGAGGCTGCACTCGAGGCACTCATGCGCTACGATTTCCCGGGCAACGTGCGTGAGCTCGAAAATATCCTCGAGCGAGCAACCGCCCTCTGCGATCGATCGCTCATCGACCTCGACGACCTCTATCTCCCGAAATCCGACGATCCACCTTCCACAGAGTTCCGGATCGATGATCGATTGCCACTGGAGAACTACCTAGGCGAGATCGAGAAGAAAGCGATCCTCGACGCACTCGATGAGACCCGGTGGAACCGCACGGCCGCTGCAAAGAAGCTTGGCATGAGCCTTAGATCGCTACGGTATCGTCTGGCCAAGCTCGGCATCGAATAGCATCACCCGCTCCGACCCGACTTGAGCGGAGCCGAGCGCCGATCAGACACCAGCCATGTCAAACCCATCCGATCCGCCATACGAGACCACCCGGGCACACGACCCGTTCGTGGAGTGGGTGCGTCAGGCGACGCCCTATATCCACGCCCACCGGGGGCGCACCTTCGTGATCGCCTTCGGCGGTGAGGCGGTCGCCGATCCGCGATTCCCCGATCTAGTCCACGACATTGCGCTGCTGCACGGACTCGGCATCCGGCTCGTCCTGGTGCATGGCGCGCGCCCCCAGATCGAGGCCCGCCTCTCCGGACGAGGCGCCGAGCTGCGCTATGTCAACGGACTGCGGATCACCGACGAAACCGCACTGGCCTGCGTCAAGGAGGCAGCCGGTGTCGTGCGGGTCGAGATCGAGGCCCTCCTCTCACTCGGACTCGCCAATTCGCCGATGGCCGGTGTACGAATCCCGGTGGTCTCGGGCAATTTTGTCACTGCGCGCCCGTTGGGGGTCATCGATGGGGTCGACTATGCGCATACGGGTGCGGTCCGCCGCGTCGATCGACAAACCCTGCGTGCGGTCCTCGACCAGGGTGCGGTCGCCCTGATGCCGCCGCTCGGCTACTCACCGACCGGCGAGGTCTTCAACCTCAGCGCCGCCGATGTCGCACGCGGAGCAGCGGTGGCGCTGGGCGCCGAGAAGCTGATCTTTCTGACCGAGGACCCTGAAGGTCAGACTGCCGCTGCCGATCAGACCCGGGGCATCCTGGCGCCGAATCTACTGGCACGCGAGATCGATGGCCTGCTCGCCGGGTCGCCCGAGATTCCCGAGGACATCGCCCAGTATCTGCGTGCCGGCGCCGAAGCCTGCCGCAACGGCATCCGACGTGTGCATCTGGTCCAGCGCTCTCGCAGCGGCGCCCTGCTCCGTGAGCTCTTCACCCCGGACGGCAGCGGCACACTCATCTCTGCCGAGCCATACGAGGACCTGCGCCCGGCGCGCGTCGACGATGTGACAGGCATTCTCGAGCTGCTAAGGCCGCTCGAGGACGGTGGTGTGCTCGTTCGCCGATCCCGCGAGCGTCTGGAGACCGAGATCGACCGCTTCTTCCTGACCGAGCGTGACGGCCTGATCACGGCCTGCGCCGCACTCTACCCTTACGCGAGTGACGCTATGGCCGAGCTGGCCTGTGTGGCGGTGCACCCCGAATATCGGGGCACCGGGCGCGGCGATCGGCTGCTTGTCCATATGGAGGCGATCGCCCGGACGATGCGAATCGGGCGAGTCTTCGTCCTGACGACCCAGACCGCGCACTGGTTTCGCGAGCGTGGCTTCGAGCCGGCATCCATCGATGCCCTGCCGATGCAACGGCAGGCCCTCTACAACTTTCAGCGCAATTCTCAGGTCTATATCAAGACACTTTGAAGGCGCTGAAGCAGGATGTCCGTCCATAGCATGCCCATATCACGACCAGCGCTTCGTCGACGACAGCCGGATCGCGTCCTGGAAGCCTTCGCCCTGCGGATCCTCCTGGCGGTCTGGATGATCATCATGTGCGGAATGGTCGCCGCCGAGCCGACCACCGCCGAGTCGACGACACCAACCGGCGGCGTATCGCTGCCATCACCGAGTCAGATCGAGGCCAATCTCGCCGAGGTCGCTGCCAATTCCGCACTCGATGACGCGGCCAAGACGGCCTTGACCGAGCAGTATCGACGTGCGCTGGCCAGCCTCGAGTCGGCGCGGGCCTCGGAGGCCAAAACCGCCGAGTTTGCCAAGGCACTCACCACGGCTCCTACCGAAACCGCGGCGATCCTGAGCCGGCTTGAAGCGGAACAGGCAGCGGAAACCAAGGCCGCGACGATCCCGGACGATGTGCCGAGCGAGGAGATCGTCCAACGCTTGAATATGGTCATCGCCGACGCGGCGATCGAGGAGACGCGGATCAGTGCCCTCGACCAACTCGTCGAGCGCAGCGCAGGTCGGCCAGCCGCGATTCGGACACGCCTGTCCGAGGTCAGAAGCGCACTCGATGAGATCGAGCGCGACCTCGGCCAGCCAAGGGCCGAAGGCATCGATCCCTTGCTTTCGGAGTCGCTGCAATGGGCGCTCGAGACGCGTCGCCACGCGCTGGTGGCCGAGGCCCGGATGCTGGAGCAGGAGTTGCTCAGCCAAAGCGCGCGCGAAGCCCTCCATCGGGCACAGCGCGACGAGGCGCACCTCCACTGGGAAAGGCACAGAGCCCTGCAGCGCCAGCTGGAGGAGATCCAGAACGAGCGACGACGCGCCGAAGCCGAGGCCGCACAGCGCGAGTCCGAGCGTGCCCAGATCGAGGCTGCGGACAAGCACACACTCGTCCAGGAGGCGACCCGGGAAAATGCCGAGATCACCGCATCCTTGGGTGAGCTCGCGCAAAAGCTCGGGGCTTTCGATAAAAAAATCGAGACGATCGAGGCCGACCGAAAACGCATCGAGCAGGATTTCAAGTCTTCGCAGCAACGCATCGAGGCCGCCGGCCTCAGCAAAGCGCTCGGTCAAGTGCTCCTGGAACGGCGCGATCAGCTCCCCGATCTTCGCCAGCTCCGGCGGTCCATCCAGTCCCGGGAGGACGAGATCGCCGAGGCCACGCTCAGACAGATCCGTTATCGGGAGGAGCAACGTCGACTTCGCGACCTCGACCGCTATCTCGACGACCTGACCGCACTTGACCCGACCGCGCAGAACGAAGAGCTCCGCCAGCAGTTGAGAACAACGCTCGAGCAACGTCGACGCTCGCTCGCACAGGCACTGACCGTCGAGGATGACTACATTCGCCAACTCGGCGAGCTCAACTTTGCCGCCGATCAACTCATCCGCACGACCGCACGTTACGAGGGCTATCTCTCGGAGCGGCTGCTCTGGGTCCGCAGTGCTCTCCCGGTCAGCCTGGGCACACTCGCGACCCTTCCTTCGGCCGTGGCCTGGCTCTTCTCCCATGAGCACTGGCTCGAGGTCGCCAGGGTGCTTGGGCATGAAGGCTCGCGCTCGCCGCTGCTGTGGTTGGGGTTGATGATAACCGCCGGCTTGTTCTGGAAGCTGTCGGCCCTGCGACGCGCGATCCGTGCCACAGCGGAGCCGCTGAGACGGATTCGCACCGACAGCCTGATCCATACGGCCCGCGGCATCGGTCTGACGCTCCTGGCCGCCTTACCGATCCCCCTGTCGCTCTGGCTGATTGGGTTCCACCTGTCGATCTCGGCCGAGGCAACGGCCTTCACACGGGCCTTGGGCACGGCGCTGAGCGGGGTCTCGGTCGGCCTCTACTACCTGCGTGCCTTTCGCACACTCTGCATCACCGGGGGTATCGGCGATCGGCACTTTCGCTGGAGTCGAACGACCTTGGGGATCATTCGGCGCGAAATCGACTGGTTCACGCTCTCCGGCATTCCCCTCGCCCTCACGGCCATGGTGCTCTACCGCGACAACGACCCCGCATTCAGCGGCAGTCTCGGACTGCTGGCCTTGGTCGCCCTCATGCTTGCGTTCTCGGTCTTCTTCGCACGCCTTTTGAGCCCCACGACTGGTGTTCTGAAAGGCTTCCTCGCCGAATACCCGAAAGGCTGGTTCAACCGCCTACGCCATCTTTGGTTCCCGCTGGTCGTGGGTGCGCCACTCGGGCTGGCCCTGCTGGCCTTGCTCGGCTATGTCTATACGGCAGGCATCCTCTTCGAGTCCCTGGCCCAGCAGACCTGGCTGGCGCTGGCACTCGTGGTCCTGCATCAAGTGATCGTGCGCTGGCTGATCGTCACCCGCCGGCGCCTCGCGCTTCAGGCGGCGATCGATCGCGCAAGCGCCCGGCGCGCACAGCCGGACAGCGAGCGCAGCGAGACGGCATCAGCGCCATCCCCGCTCCAAGTCGAGGAACCCGAGCCGGATCTCGCGGCACTCGACGAGCAGACCCGTCGGCTCATCAATGCCTCGGTCTTCTTTGCGGCGGCTTTGGGGGTCTGGGTGACCTGGTCGGATGTGTTGCCTGCCTTATCGGTGCTGAACCAAGTTCAGCTCTGGTATTACAGTGGTGTCGTCGACAACGTCGCTCAGTCCGTTCCGGTAACGGCGGCCGACCTGGGACTGGTGATGGTGATCCTGTTCGTCGCAACCATCGCGGCAAAGAATCTCCCCGCGCTGCTCGAGATCCTCCTGCTTCAGACCGAATCCGTGTCGGCCGGCGGACGCTATGCGATCAAGACGCTGGCGAGCTACAGCATCACGGTGACGGCCTTCCTGGTCGCCTTCAGTACGCTGGGGCTCAACTGGTCGCAGGTGCAGTGGCTGGTCGCGGCACTGGGCGTCGGCATCGGCTTCGGCCTCCAGGAGATCGTGGCCAACTTCATCAGCGGTATCATCATCCTGTTCGAGCGTCCGGTCCGGGTCGGCGACATCGTCACCATCGGCGACACCACGGGCGTGGTAACCAACATCCAGATCCGCGCCACGACCATCCGCAACTGGGACAAACAGGAGCTCCTGGTACCCAACAAGGAATTCATCACCGGGCGACTGCTGAACTGGAGCCTAACGGACCAACAAAATCGTCTCAGCATCCCGATCGGGATCGAATACGGGAGCGACACGCGCAAGGCGCTCAAGATCCTGTCGGAGGTCGCGGCGGCACACGAGCGCGTCCTCGACGACCCTGCGCCCTTGATGAGCTTCGAGGGATTCGGCGATAACGCCCTGACCGTCGTCCTGCGCTGCTATCTGGATTCGCTGGAAGGCCGCATCGGCGTCATCACCGACCTGCATCAAGCCATCTACGACCGCTTCAACGAAGCGGGGATCGGGATGGCCTTCCCGCAGCGCGAGGTTCACCTGTCACAGCGGGAGCCCTTCGACGTCCGATTGCAGCGTGCGGAGACGGAACCGACCCGGCCTGGACCCGTCGGCTCGACGGATTAACCGGGGCGATTGCCCCGGCTGAAGAGAGTAAGGAACGCGCTTGGTCGATCAGGACAGCTCATCGAAATCCGGATCATCGAGCAGCTCGCGCAGCCGTTTCAGCTCTCGCATGTGCTCGATCCGCCTGCGGACCACGAGATTCCCTGCCTGAGCTCGCGAATCGGCTCCCGTCATGGACGGCACACGCTCGATGGGCTCATCACCATAGCCGCTCTCGTTATCCAACATCTCCAACACCTCAGGTCATACCACTGGAACGAATCGCTCGCTGTCTACCCCAAGCCGGGATTGATTTAAAGATAAATATTTCGATTCTCAAGATTTGTTTTCTCAATGATATTGGTCGAGGACCATCACCCGAGCGGCCGTGCAAGGGTCGCGGATCCGACGCATGTCACGCGGCCGACTGAAAGGGGCCATCCTGATTCGGAATGCGCGTGAGATCGGCGGATACCCGGCATCCGTGAGGTTGCCCCGACCCATGGGGAGCCTCAAAATACCGGCCCTGGGGAATCAGTAGGACCGGATGATATGAAACAGGGTCGTATCCTGGTGTGGGATCTGCCCACTCGCCTCTTTCACTGGCTGCTCGCGCTGCTGGTCGCAGCGGCTTTTGTCACGGGCTTGCAAGGCGGCAACCTCATGGTCTGGCATGGTCGCATCGGGCTCCTGATCCTGGGAATACTCGCGTTTCGGCTCGCCTGGGGCGTCCTGGGATCCACCTATGCACGCTTCAGCCAATTCGTGAGAGGGCCAGGCGCGATCCTCGCCTACCTTCGCGGTCAGTGGCATGGCGTCGGCCACAGCCCGCTGGCCGCACTCTCTGTGCTCGCCCTGCTTGCGCTCCTGACGTTTCAGGTGCTCAGCGGTCTCGTGGCGAACGATGACATCGCCTTCAGGGGCCCGCTCTATGCACTCGTGTCCAAGTCCACCAGCGACTGGCTCACCGGACTCCACCGACAGAACGTCTGGCTGATCGGCACCCTGATCGGCCTACACCTCGCCGCGGTGCTCTTCTACACCCTCATCCGCAAGGACGATCTGATCCGACCCATGCTTCATGGGAAAAAGGATGTGCCGAGCGAGACAGCGAGATCCGCAGTCGGCGGCGGCTGGCTTGCATTGGCTGCGGCACTCGCCATTGCAATCGCCGCCATCTGGATCGGAAACGGCGGACTCATCCCGCCCCCACCGCCTCCACCACCTCCGGGCACCATACCGACCTGGTGAGAGCAACGGAGAACGCGCCAATGAGGCGCAAACCGCATTTCAGTTGCCCCATGGCCCATGATCTGGTACTTAAAGGCGTTTTTCTCGGCTGGCCCCAGATTGGTCCGGCCGTTTATCACCCACGACGAGAGCCTTCGGGAGTACGGCCATGGCCGAAGTGAATACCAGTCAAGCCAACGCGTCCGGATTCGAACCCTACCGCACAAGCCCTTCAGAGGACTATATGAGCCCCGAGCAGGAGGCGCATTTTCGCGAGATCCTCCTGGCATGGAAGCAATCGCTCATGGAAGAGGTCGATCGCACCGTGCACCACATGCAAGACGAGGCGACCAACTTCCCGGACCCCAACGATCGCGCGACCCAGGAGTCCGAGTTCAGCCTGGAGCTTCGCACCCGCGACCGGGAACGCAAGCTGATCAAGAAGATCGACGAGGCGCTCAGTCGGATCGATGACCATGAGTACGGGTATTGCGAGGCCTGTGGGGTCGAGATCGGTATCCGCCGCCTCGAGGCGCGCCCCACGGCGACACTCTGCATCGACTGCAAGACCCTCGACGAAATCCGCGAACGGCAGCGCGGATGAGCGTTCGGTCGGGACACCGGATGCAGCCGTGAGCGGATGTCTTGCCTCTCACGCCCCGGCTCTGCTCACTATCGCGGGCGCTTCGCCCCCTCCCCGACCGGCCCCCTCCATCTCGGCTCGCTCCTGTCCGCCGTCGCGAGCTATGCGGACGCCCGCGCAAATGAGGGCCGCTGGCTGGTCAGGATCGAGGATCTTGACCGCCCTCGCGAGGTTCCAGGCGCCGCCGATCTGATCCTGCGCACCCTCATTGCCTTCGGGCTCGAATGGGATGAGACCGTCATCTATCAAAGCCGACGTCCCAGGGCCTATCAGGATGCGCTGGACAGGCTCGCCGCGCTGGATCTGACTTATCCCTGCGGCTGCACCCGCGCAGAGGTTGCCCGAGCCGGACGACCCGGCTCGGAGGGGCCAGTCTATCCCGGCACCTGTCGCCTCGGCCTCCCTCCCGGACGGCGGGCCCGTGCCGAACGATTCCGTACCTCACCCGGCACGCTTGCCTTCGACGACCGGATACAGGGCCGACAGGAGCAGATCGTGAGCGAGTCAGTGGGCGATTTCCTTTTGCGACGGGCCGACGGCATCCATGCTTATCAACTTGCCGTGGTCGTCGACGATGCCTGGCAGGGGATCACGCACATCGTGCGAGGAGCGGACCTGCTTCTCTCGACACCCCGTCAGATCCTGCTGCAACAGGCCCTGCGTTTCGACAAGCAGAGCTACGCCCATGTCCCCTTAATCCTGGATACCGAGGGCCGGAAGCTCAGCAAGTCGCTTGAAGCAGCACCCGTCGACGCCCGCGACCCGCTGACTGGACTGCGTTTGGTCTGGAGCCTGCTGGGTCAAGCATCGCCGCCCGAGGATCTCCGGCCCGACGAGTTCTGGGCTTGGGCGATCCCCGAATGGGAGATCTCGCGAATACCGGCCCAGAGATCCCTCGGATGTCCGATCTCCCGGGCTCGGCGATGACGACCTGCCCGCCACTGAATACCTGCGATCGCAACGCGGGGTCGCGGGTTGGCTACCCACTCTGGATCAAGGCAAACACATCCCAGCCGCGGCTGTCGTCGAGTGGAGATCGGCTGAACCCAGGGTGCGGCCGGCAGCTCGGCTGCCAGCCAAACGCCGGTCTAGAGCTGCCCGAAAGCCCGCAAGTAGGCGGAGAAGCGCTCACCAATCTCCGGATGGGCGAGGCCGAATTCCACGTTCGCCTGCAGGTAACCGAGCTTACTCCCGCAGTCGTAGCGTTTACCCTGGAACGGGTAGGCGATGACCGGCTCGTCCTTCAGCAAGGCTGCAATGGCATCGGTCAATTGGATCTCACCGCCTGCACCGGCCCGGGTCTGCTCGAGCTTCTCGAAGATCTTGGGGGTCAAGAGGTATCGACCGACCACCGCGAGATTCGATGGCGCATCCGCAGGCGCCGGCTTTTCAACGATCGAGACCACGCGCAGCTCGCCCTCGGCACCGGGCTCGACCTTCACGATACCGTACTTGTTGGTCTCCTCGCGCGGGACCTCTTGAACACTCAGCACACTGCAGCCGAAACGCTCGTAGACCTCAGCCATTTGCTCGACCACGCCCTTGCCTTGTGAACGAATCAGGTCATCGGCGAGTAGGACCGCGAAGGGCTCATCGCCCACAACCGACTTGGCACAGAGCACGGCGTGACCCAGGCCAAGCGCTTCGGACTGGCGAACGTAGATGCAGGTGACACTCGGCGGCATGACGTTCTGCACGATATCGAGAAGATGCTGTTTGCCGTCACTCGCCAGCTCGGCCTCGAGCTCGTAGGCCTTGTCGAAGTGGTCCTCGATCGAGCGCTTGTTCCGACCTGTGATGAAGACCAGCTGTGTCACACCCGCATCCTCTGCTTCCTCGGCCGCATACTGGATCAGCGGCTTGTCGACGATCGACATCATCTCCTTCGGGCTAGCCTTGGTCGCCGGCAAAAAACGGGTCCCAAGACCCGCGACTGGGAATACCGCCTTTCTGATTTTCGCCATCACGTCATCTCCTGAAAAATCGCGCAACTCCTCGACCGCGCTTTCGAATCGCATGCTGATATCTGCCGGGATGGCAGACGATCAGCCTCACCCCAGCGCCATCAGACGCCAAGTGAATCCTCGATCGCCGCCAAGGCAGCCACGGGGTCGTCGGCCTCGGTGATCGGCCGACCGATCACCAGGTAATCCGCACCGGCCTCGAGCGCATCCCGCGGTGTCATGACACGCCGCTGATCATCGAGCGATGCCCCGACCGGCCTCACCCCTGGCGTCACCAAAAGGAACCGAGGACCTCGCGCAGCACGAACCGATGCGGCCTCCAAGGGCGAGCAGACCACTCCATCGAGTCCGGCTGCGTGGCCGAGCCTGGCAAGCGTAAGAACCCGCGCTTCCGGCTCTCCGGGGCAGCCGATGGCAGCCAGATCCGTCTCGCTCATGCTGGTCAATAGGGTCACCCCAATCAACAAAGGCGGGCGGGACATGCGATCGAGTCGCGCACGCGCAGCTTCGATCATGCGCGCCCCCCCTGAGATATGCACATTGACCATCCAAACCCCGAGCTCTGCAGCCGCTGCACAGGCCCCTGCCACCGTGTTCGGGATGTCGTGGAACTTGAGATCAAGGAAGACCTCGAACCCGCGGCCCTGCAAGGCATCGACGAATGAGGGCCCCAAGCGGGTGAATAATTCCTTGCCGACCTTGAGTCGGCAACGGGACGGATCCAGCCGATCGACCAAGGCGAGGGCATTGGCCTCGGTCGCGAAATCGAGTGCAACGATGATTCGATTGGACGGCGTCAAGGTCTGTCCCTTGGGGTATGCTCGGGTATGAGGCCGATCAGGCGAGTCGCCGCTCATGCAGCACCTCGTCGCCGATGATGGGTTCGGGCTGCACGGGGACGACGCATCCCCAACACCGGCAGCTCGGGCACTGCCAATGCAGGGAACGCGCCTCGAACCCGCAGTGATCGCATTGGTAGACGGGCTGCCGCGCCAATAGGTGTCGGGTGACCTCGAGGGCGACGCCCGCCCGATAGCGAGCCGCACCATCCGTCTCCGGACGCCCCTCGGCCTGAAGCTCGAGCAAGCGTTCGAGCGCGGCGAGGTCGGCATGTCGCGACAAATACTGGGTCAGGAGATCCATGGCCGCCTCGCGCCCCCGGCTCTGCGCGACCACGTCGCTCAAACTCAAGATCAAGGGCGGGCTCGAATGGCGCCGGGCAAGCTCTTCGAGGACCGCAGGCACGTCGTGACGACCTAGTTGGCGCAAGGCATCGATCAGCGCAGGCAGGATCTCGGGAACGTAGGAGGCCCGCTGCTCGGCGACATGCATGAAGAGGCCGAGCGCGGTCTCGGGATCACCGTCCTCGAGCGCCGCGCGCCCCTCGAGCATGGTAGCACGCACGCAGTCCGGATCGGCCTGGCGGGCGAGCGTCAGCTGCGCCCCTGCGCGCGACGCGTCACCCGTACGGCGTGCCTCCTCGGCCAACTCGCAGTGGTACTGGGCGATCGCGACACTCATCGGCTGGTCGCCTATCGCCTCCAGCTGCTCGGCCACCTCGAGGCAACGCGTCCAATCGCGCTCCTGCTCATAGATCTCGCGCAAGCTTCGAAGTGCACGCTCGTGGTGTAAGCCGAGATCGACGAGCTCCTGGAACAGGCACTCGGCCCGATCCAGGAGCCCGGCGCTCATATAGTCCTGGCCGAGCTCGAACAAGGCGTCGCCACGCTGCTCGGCGCTGAGGTTCTTGCGCGCGATCAGGTTCTGGTGGATCCGGATGGCTCGGTCGACCTCGCCGCGGCGCCGAAACAAGCTGCCAAGCGCAAGATGCGTCTCCACCGTCTCGGAGTCGACCTCGACGAGCTCGAGGAACATGTCGATGGCCTTGTCCGGCTGCTCCTCCACCAGATAATTCAGGCCACGCAGGAACGCCGGATGGGGTGGAGATCCGCGATGGCGCCGACGCGGCAGACCGCGGCGCGCCATCCACCATCCGGACGCCGCTGCAACGGGAAGGAGCAGGAACAGCAGCTCGATCATGGGCGCCGCCGCAGGCAAGATCGCCCGATAGCCACCCGGACGGGGCGAGGGTCGGTCTGATATCCTGGTCTGAATCCTTTGCTCACAGCGCAAATGATACAGGCAAGCCGGGCCGCTCGCATGACCAAGCCTCCTCGAATCGGCAGATCTGCGGATCAGTTCGTGCTTTGCTCATCGGACCCGCAGCCCCACTTGACTGAAGGATGACATCGATTCATCGGGCGCTTGAAGCAGCATCGCAGCATTTCAGGAGTGACCAACATGCATGACCTCGTCGGAAAAACCGTTATCATCACAGGCGCCGCCGGGAATCTCGGCCGCGCGACGGCTGCGGCCTTCGCCGACCGGGGCGCCCGTCTCGCCTTGGTCGACCTCGACCCCGAGCCACTCGGGGCCGCCCGGCAAGCGCTTCCGGAAGGTTGCGACTCGGCCGTCTTTGCCACGGACCTCATGGAACCCGAGGCGGCCTCCGCAATGATCGAGGAGGTCAAAACCCGATTCGAGGTCATCCATGTGCTGGCGAATATCGCCGGCGGCTTCGCGATGGGCCCTGCCCTGCACGAGACCACGGACGCAGAATGGGACGAGATGATGGGGTTGAATCTGCGGACGGTCATCCATTGCTGCCGGGCCGCGGTCCCCGCACTTCAAGAAGCCGGTGGCGGCCGGATCATCAATGTCTCGGCACGAGCCGCTCGCCGGGGGGTTGGACACATGGGTCCTTACTGTGTATCCAAGGCCGCAGTCATCACGCTCACCGAGAGTCTGGCGGACGAGCTGAAGCACCAGGGCATCACCGCCAACTGCATCATGCCCGGGACCATCGATACTCCGCAGAATCGCGCCGCCATGCCGGATCAGGATCATGCCACCTGGGTTCCACCTGCCGCCCTCGCCGATGTGATCGTCTTCTTGGCCTCGGATGCCGCCCGCTGTGTCACAGGCGCCGCGATACCTGTGTTCGGACGGAGCTGACCCTAATCGTGCCATCGACCATCCACCGCACCACCGTGATCGATCCGAAACCATTCAGCGACCGGCATGCCCGGGGCAGCGGACCAGGGCGCCGCTGGCTCGTCACGACCTTCATCTCCGGCATGCTGGGCCTCAACCTCGCCGTCGCCATTCCTTTGGACGAGGACACTCGACAGCTCCTGGTCGAGGCCGTGGAGGCCGCCTACTCGCTTGACCTCTACCATGCGCGCTGTCGCAGCGACGGCTCGAATCGACGCACCGAGAATCTCAACAAACTGCTCGCAAGCCGTCTGCGTACCACCGTGCTTCGGGTTCAGGACGACCTCTTTCCGGAGCGAAACTACCGGCTGGTCCAGGAGCGGCTGCGAAACGATTTTCTGGAGATGCTCCGCGAGCGCGGCGGCTGTGCGGGCGTGAAGGACTCCGATCTACCGATCGAGCTGCGGGCCCGCTACGATGAAAAGATGCGGGCAATCGAGGCCCTGCCCTAAACCGCGTCTGCCACGGCGGCCTCGGATCGGTTCGCGACGAAGTCCAGACAACACCAGCCCATGGCGTCCCGGACCTGGTTGTTCCGGGATGTCTCACGCCAAGGCACATCCCATGTCGGTCCCGAGCCCGAACACTCGCAACGGTTTCCTCAGACATTTTCGCGATCTTCTTCGCGACGCCGAACCCTGTGCGGATGTCGATCTGCGTCGGTCACTGCGTTTGGGCAAGGCGACGGTCCGGCTGCCGCCACCGAGCCTGCCCCTCCAGATCCTGCTTGGGGGCGAGCAAGGTTACCGGTTGCACCTGTATCCCGAGCCGGTGCTGGATGCGCAGGGCCATCCCGGACATCGCGGCGGCTACCTCCTGATCGACCCCTTGAGCTATTTTTCCGATATCAGCGGATTCATGCGTCTCTCCGAGGGCGATAGCCTGACACTGGGTCGCCAGGACCCGATGCAACGCCTCTTGCTGCGCTATCCGAGAATCGTCGATCAGCGACACCTCCGCATGAAACTCTCGGCCAAGGGACTGGACATCAAGAACAAGTCCCGGAAGACCGCGGCCTGTGTCGCACCCCTCACGGCCGAAGACCTCACCGAACGCCTGTCACGCTGGCGCCGCGTCCAATTCGCCCGGCTGGCCCGGGCGCTCGGCGGGCCCATCGAGCCGCTGGCGCGTGCACCGGCGATGGCGCTGATCGAGCAGGTCAGCGCGCTCATGGAGAAGGAGCCCTATCGCGCGACCAATAGCGCGGGACGCTACGGCGGCCTTCTGCTGCTGCCGGATCGAGTCAGTCCCATCTTCGTCGGCGATCTACGGGCGCGGATCGACAATCTGCTCGTCATCTTGACCCAGAATGGTTTCATGCAGGCGCTGGAGGAAGGCAGCGCGATCCTCATCCTCCTCGGCAGCGCCATCCATCCCGAGCAACCCGAGCAGGCGGGCGAGATGGACAGCTCCATGCTGATGATGGATCTCATCTTTCGGCTCAAGATTCGGTTTCCTGACCGGGTGTTCTATCTCCGTGGCCATCAAGACAGCTTCTCCGGACAGATCAGCAACGCAGGTCTACCCCAGGGACTCCTCTGGGAGAAGGCACTCCATGAAGCACGCGGCTCAAGATACCGCGATGCCATGCAGCAACTCTATGACAGGATGCCCTATGTCGCCGTCTCCACCCGCTATCTGGCCGCGCATGCCGGGGCGCCGATCGGCGCGGCCAACCGGCAGTCACTGATCGACATCGACCAAGACCCGCAGTTGACGCATCAGGTCACCCATGGAGTCCCGACGGCTGCCGGTGATGGTCAACGCCAGCTGAGTCGACTGTTTCGGCGCCTCGGTCTTGCGTCGAATGCGGTCTGCGTACTGGGGTCTCGCAGAAGACCCAAACATGGCGCCTGCGACGCGGGCGCGGGCGACCAAAGGCATCCGTATCGCTTATTCAGCGCCGATCCGGAGTGGGTTGGGACCCTGACGCGCCCACTCAGGCGTCTATTACCGCTCTGCTACCCCGCCGAACCCCTTCTGGCCGTCTACAACCGGTTCGCTCGCACCGGGCACCTCGACGAGTGATGACCGGTCTTCTCAACCGCGACTCGCCATCGGCATCGTCCGAGACAAGCGGGGGAGCATCTCAAAACTCCGTTGTAGACGACCCGTCGGACGATGACGCCTGTGTCAAAGGCTCGCCCTCTGCGCTGATGGAGGGACTCTCCGAGTCCGGCGAGACGGCCGACCGGCGACGACACGAGCGTCTCGCCCTCCGACCGGCTCAAGAGCCGAGATACGACCCAGCCGGGACAGCCTTGTGAGTCCGGAGATGGTCACCCCGCCGATCCACTGGTGGGCGATGAGCCTAGGTCTTTTCGGCGGTCTTGCGCTCTTCCTCCACGGCATGGACAAGATGGCGCAGTCGCTCAAGGCGGTCGCCGGCGAGCAGATGAAGGACATCCTCGCCAAGCTGACCGCCAACCGCTTCATGGGGGCGCTCACCGGTGCCTTCGTGACGGCCGTGATCAACTCCTCTTCAGTGACCACGGTGCTGGTCGTGGGCTTCATCAGCGCTGGACTCATGACGCTCAGCCAATCGGTCGGGGTCATCATGGGGGCCAATATCGGCTCGACGGTGACCGCACAGTTGATCGCCTTTCAGATCAAAGAGGCCGCCCTCTTGATGATCGGAATCGGCTTCATCATGGAGTTTGCCTCCAAACAGGAGGCGATCCGGCATTACGGCGGCGTCCTGATGGGGTTGGGCCTGGTGTTCTTCGGGATGACCGTCATGAGTGACGCCATGGGGCCATTGCGAAGCTATCAGCCCTTCCTGGACTTCATGAGGACCCTCGAGAACCCGGCGGTCGGCATCCTGGCCGCTGCAATCTTTACGGGTCTGATCCAATCCTCGGCTGCCACGATGGGCATCGCAATCGTTATGGCGAGCCAGGGCTTCATCACACTTCCGACCGGGATCGCGCTCGCCCTCGGAGCCAATATCGGGACCTGTGTCACCGCGATTCTGGCCTCCATCGGTAAACCGCGCGAGGCTCTGCGCGCGGCCTTGGTGCACGTGATCTTCAACGTCTGTGGGGTACTCCTTTGGGTGGGCTTCATCGGCCAGCTTGCCGACTTTGCCGCATCCATCTCACCGACCTACCCCGCCCTGTCCGGCTCCGAACGCCTGGCGGCCGAGGTGCCGCGTCAGATCGCTAACGCCCACACACTCTTCAATGTCGCCAATACCTTGATCTTCATCGGTTTGACCGGCCATTTCGCGCGTCTTGTGCAATGGCTGGTTCCGGAAAAGCCTCCGGGTCCCGAGTCCCTCGTGGTGCGGGCCAAGTATCTCGACGACGCACTCTTCAGCACACCCTCTCTGGCGCTGGATCGGGTCCGAATGGAGGTGTTGCATATGGGTGAATGCGTTCAGCGCATGATGGTCCGCATCATGCCGGCGATCCTGAGCGGCAATCATCAGACCCTGCGCGAGATCGAGCTCATGGACAATGATGTCGACAACCTGCATGCCCAGATCATCACCTATCTCGGCAATGTCAGCCGTCTGTCACTCACCGAGACCCAGAACCGGACCCTGATGCGACTGATGGAGGCCGTCAACGACCTCGAGAATATCGGAGACACCATCGAGACCAATCTCGTCGTCCTGGGTCGCGAGAGGATCGCCGAGGGCGTCTCCATCAGCCAACCGACCCGCGAGGTCCTAATGGGCCTCCACCGAGCCGTTACCCAGTCCGTATCGTCCGCGGTCCAAGCCGTCTCGCAGAACAACGAGATGGCCGCGCGCACAGTGACCTCGATGAAGCAGGAGATCCAGCGGATCGCCGACTCCGCGGCCGTCCACGAGGCCCAGCGCCTCGTTGCCAAAGAGCCCAAGCGCATCCCCGCCTACACCATCGAGATCGACATCATCGAGAAGCTCAAGCGGATCTACTACTTTGCCAAGCGGATGGCCAAGACGGTGGAGATGGATGAAGAGACCGCTTGAATCATCGTTTTCCGCGACACATGGATACGTCGCCATTTTTTGTCGCCTGAGCGACTGAACATGAATCGATTCGGAAACCGCGTCAACGCCGACGACTCTGGATGGACTGAGGTCGGCGTCCATGCACAAAACGACCTATACCCAGCGCGCGTGGGGTTTTTCGGAAAGCAGGGTGCGTCCCGTGCGCGTCAGGACAAGGCGCGCCGACGAGTCTTAGCGGATCCTACGGCGAGGAGGCGCAATGCCGTCCTGGCCTGCGCGGGGCGTGCATTGCGGCGAAACATCCACGTGTGCTGGGTATATAGCGCACCTGACGCGGTTTAGCTCGAAGCAAGCCGCAAGACCGGAGGCAGAGGCGACGGCACCTCCTGGAACTGAAGAGACGCCAGCCGCGCATAAAGGCCATCTTCGGCCATGAGCTTCTCATGGCGTCCGCTCGCCACGATCCGTCCCTGATCCAGGACCAGGATGCGGTCGGCGTTGCGCACGGTCGCCAGTCGATGGGCGATGACGATACTGGTCCGCCCCCGCATCAGCCGCTCCAACGCCGCCTGGACCAGACGCTCGCTTTCCGCATCCAACGCGCTGGTCGCTTCGTCGAGCAAGAGGAGCACGGGATTGCGCAGCACTGTGCGTGCGATGGCGATCCGCTGGCGCTCGCCGCCGGACAGGCGCACCCCACGCTCGCCCAGGAAGGTGTCGAAACCCTGCGGGAGGCGATCCAGAAACTCGGCCGCATGCGCGGCCTCTGCCGCACGACGCACGTCCGCATCGCTCGCGGAGGCCAACCCGTAACGGATGTTCTCCCAGGCATCGGCGCCGAAGATCACAGGATCCTGCGGGACGAGCGACATACGGTGACGCAGCTCGGCAGGATCCAGGTCGCGAAGATCGACGCCATCGAAGCGGATCGCCCCCGCGACAGGGTCATAAAAGCGCAAGAGAAGTTGGAACAGGGTGGACTTCCCCGCACCCGACTGGCCCACCAGGGCAACCCGCTCGCCGGGCTCGATGACCAACGAGAGTGCATCGAGTGCAGGGGTATCGGGCCGTGCGGGGTAGACGAATCGAACCGCATCGAATTGGACTCGCCCACGCGCCGGCGCCGGCAGTGCCCGTGGGTGGGCCGGTGCCCGAATCGTCGGCTGCGCTTCCAGCAGCTCCATGAGCCGCTCGCTCGCCCCCGCGCCGCGCAGCAACTGGCCCATGAGCTCGCTCAAGGATCCGACCGCGCCCGCCACCACGACCGCATAGAAGAGAAAGGCCGAGAGCTCGCCGCCGGTCAATGCGCCCTCCAGGACTTGGCGCCCACCGACCCAGAGCACCAGGCCGATCGCGCCGAAGGTCAGCAGGGTCGAGACCCCGGCGAGCTGTGCGCTAGTCATCGAGCGACGCGCCGCGACCTCGAAGGCGGACTCCACCTGGCTACCATAGCGTTGGCGATCGATCGGCTCGTGGCAGCACGCCTGCACCGTGCGAATTCCGTGAATGACCTCGTCGACATAGGCCCCGACATCGGCGATGCGGTCCTGGCTGTCGCGCGACAGCCGTCGCACCCGATGCCCCAAGAGCCAAGCCGGCAGAATCACGAAAGGCACCCCGAGCAGGACCAGCCCGGTCAGGGCCGGGCTGGTGATGGCCAGCATCAGGATACCCCCGATCATCAAGAGGCCCGTCCGTAAGACCATCGCCAGGGTCGAGCCGACCACGACCTGGAGCAAGGCCGTATCACTGGTCAGCCGCGAGATGACCTCGCCCACGCGGGTCGTCTCGAAGAAGCCGACATCCAACGACAGAACACGGTCAAAGACGCTCTTGCGGATGTCGGCGACCACCCGTTCACCGATCCAGTTCAGCAGATAGCTGCGAACGCCAACCGCAATGCCGGTTGCCAGAACGACACTCAAGAACAGCATCAGCGCCTGGTCCAGTGCCTCTGCCGAGCCACTCGTCAGACCCGAGTCAACCAGGGTCCGGATGACCTGTCCGAAGGCGAGCACGGACCCGGCCGCGACGAACAGCGCCAACAGGGCGCCTGCGAGCTGCCAACCATAGGGGCGGGTGAAACCAAGGAGTCGACGCAGGGCTCCAAGGTTACGGGTACCAGGGCGGTCTGTCGGCGTCACGGGTTTCTCATGCATCGGTGGGGTCCGGTTCGGGCATTGACGGCAAAGGCCAAAAGGCCCGGGGCTCAGAGTCCGGGTTTGCATTCAGGCTGCACACTCCGAGACCGTGGGTGCCATATCGACATCTAGGCCCGACAGGCACTGCTCTGATACCCTGTGACAAGGCAACGAATGCCGTTAACAAAGCAGGAGCTGTCGATCCACCACAGAGGCAGTCCGGAGACGCGATGAAAACCGTTCAACAACTGCTGGACATCAAGGGTAACCAGGTCTGGTCAATCGGCCCCGATGCAAGCGTCTATGACGCACTCGTCCTGATGGCAGAGCATCAACTCGGCGCCCTTCTGGTAATGGACGACACGGGGATGATCGGCTTGATCTCGGAACGAGATTATGCCCGCGACGTCGCCCTGAGAGGCAAAACGTCCAGAGAGACCCGGGTCCGCGACGTCATGGCCAAGCGCGTGGTCTGCACTAGACCGGACCAGACGCTGGAAGAGGCGATGGCCCTGATGACCGAAAAGCGGGTGCGCCACCTGCCGGTGATCGCGGACGGCCAGGTCATCGGTCTCATCTCAATCGGCGACCTCATCAAGTCCATCATCTCGGAGCACAAGTTCATCATCGAGCAGCTCGAGAACTACATCAGCACCGGCTGAGGCCGAGCGGCAGTCCAAAGCGTGGATCTCGCGCGAGATCGCAAAGAGCAGGATTTTTCGGGTCGCGATGATTCAAGGCTCTCGAGGCACCATGCGGGCCTCCGGCTCAGCAGGGGCGGCATACCATTGGCCCTCGGGCACACAGACCTTCTGCTCGGGTTGGGACACGAAATTCGGGGACATGATCTGCACCCCGTATTCGTTGAAGACATCCTGGATCCGACCGTGCAGCTCGGACAGGGCGAAGAACCGCTGCTCGGGACGATCGATGTGAACGATCAGCTCGTACTCCGGATAGAAATCGGCCAGCGTACGCTGCAAGACGAGGGGCGCGGGCTCCTTGCGGACCAGGGATGTGCGCTCGGCTGCGAGCGTCAGCATGGCATGGACCTGACGCCAGGGGGTGTCGTAGCCGATCGTGACCTTGGTCCCGACGACGGCCCCGCGCTCGTCGGCCAAGCGCGAATAGTTGGTGATGGGCGAGCCCACCAGCACCGCGTTCGGCACGGTCACGGTCTCGCGCTTGGGCGTGATCACCTTGGTCGAGAGCATCCCGACCTCGCTGACCGTCCCCAGCGTATTGCCCACCTCGACCATCTCGCCGGCCTTGAGCGCCCGGCTGTAGGCGATGACCAATCCGCTCATCACTTGATTGATCAGACCGGCCGACCCGAGCGAGACCATCAGACCCACCAGGACGCTGATGCCCTTGAATGCCTGCGAATCCGAGCCCGGGATGTAGGGATAGGCCACGGTCACCGCGAAGACCCAGATCAGCGTCACAGTGAGACGCCGGGTCGCCCTGGCGGTATCCGCTTGTAGCCAGGAGACCGCCATAGCGCCGCGCTCGACGGTCCGGAAAAACCCGTCGACCGCGCGCACGATGAAGCGTGTCAGGACGAAGATCACCAACACGGTAAAAAACCCCGGAAGCGCCTGCAGTGCCCCGTCGGCGAAAGTCGCGAGCAGGCCGATCATGAAATGGGCCAACCCATCGCCCCACGGCCGGGTAAAGGGGAAGCGGCCGAAGATAAAGGTCAGCCAGACATAGACTGCGATCGCCGCCAGACCGAAACTTGTCGCCTTGATCGCTGCGCGCTCCAGGCCGACGAGGACCGGTTGTAGATCGAGTCCCGCCACCTTGATCGGGGCCGGTTTGAGCAGGTCTGGCTTGATCGAGGCTGGCTCGGTCGATACCGGCTCGATCGAGTCGGGCGTGCCCGAGAGCGACACCGGCGGAAGCAAGCGTCGCATGGCGTGACCCTGGAGCTTAACCACGCCCCAAAGCAGCGCCGCGAGGAGCAGGGTCGCGGCCGTCGCCAGCCCGACCCCCTCGAGGATCAGGGGCAGGCTGCGCTGCTCGCGCCGCGCATCCAGCGCCTCTTGAAGTACATCGACCGCCCGCCTAACCTGCTCGTCGAAGGTTTCGCCGGTCATGGTGTCCGCATCCTCGGGAATCAATCCGAAGACGGGATGACCGTCGATCTGCACCCAGAAGCCGGTGAGATTCGCGAAGGTCGACCGGATGGCCTCGGCCTTCTCCCCCGGGTTGTTCGCCAGCACATCGGTGATCTTGGCATGGATACGCCGCACCCGATCGGCCGGAGAGATCCCGCCGATATCGGCACGCAGGATGGCGATCTCCCGGTTCCAAAAGGTCAGACTTGCGGGCTCGCCCTGGCTGACCTCGATCCGACCGGACTCGGGTCCGGACTCGACGTCCGCTGCCGAGGCGCCGCCCAAGGCCAGGATCCAGACCAGACAGACAAGCAAGGGCATGCGGATCGACCGAGGCCGGCTCACCGCGAGGCTTGGCATAGTGCATGCTCCAAATGAAGAAAAGAAAAAGCTGCGCATCGATTCTTGCTTACGGCAAGCATGGTTTCAAGGCGTCTCTGCCCCAGGGCCACGACGAAATTGTTGCTGCACGCTCCAGCCAGGCAGACAGGCAGGATCCTGCATCGAACTGCTTTCAAGTCAGTTGGTTAAGATTCGTCGACGGGTGTTTGGTCGGCGGGTTGCCCATTCCGGACTACCGCGACTAGACTAAGCCCTAGTCAACCGGGAGTCCACAATGCAAACCGTCAATATCCACGAAGCCAAGACCCATCTGTCCCGCCTGCTGGAGGCGGTCGAGCGGGGCGAGAAGATCGTGATCGCTCGCGCCGGGCAGCCGATCGCCACCCTGTCCGCTTACCATCCGCCTCGACACGAAATCGCGCCACCAGGAGGCATGGAGGGCGAGATCTGGATGGCGGATGACTTCGACGCCCCGATTGACGATCTGTTCGACTGCCTGGTCAATGACGACGCCGATACGTCGGCCAGGGCGGATTGAAGGATGCGCTTGCTGCTGGATACGCACCTGATCCTCTGGTGGCAGGGTCTGAGCGCGAAAGTGCCGGCCGCGGCGCGCGAGGTGATCGAGGACAGTGCCTTCCCGGTCTCGGTCAGCCGAGCCTCGCTGTGGGAAATCGCCGTCAAGATCAACCAGGGGAAGCTCCGCCTTGATTTCGAGAGGTTCTGCGACCGAGTTGCTGCCGACGGTTTCTCTTGGTTGCCCATCGAGAACGCGCACCTGCTGCAACTCGCCAAGTTGCCTGTGTTCGACGACCACAAAGACCCCTTCGCCCGCTTGTTGGTCGCGCAATCCCAAAGCGAGCCACTGATCCTGTTGACCTCGGACGTCAAACTGGCCCGTTACGGAGCCACGATCCGGCTGGTCTGATACAGAGGGCGCCGCGACGGCAAGGCTTGCGGACGCCTTGCCTGACCCTCGATCGAACTGCGCCTCGACGTTTCGCCCGACATAGGGCGGAGCAGAACGCGACCGAAACCTGCGTTCAGCCATTCTAGCGCGGGCGAGCGGACAGGCTTTGCCCGATTGGTACCTCCGGACGGCCAAGGACTCTTAGGATCCCGATTTAGGGCGATACAGAAATACAACAGCCCGACAGCAAGACGACGACATCCGGAAACCCGCTCGACACCTCCGACGCCTAGCCTTCTCGGTAAGCAATCCGATCGAACCAGATCACCGAGGAGGCGCAAGATGACCGTTCAACAGCTTCAAACCAAAGCCGGTCGCGAATGGTGGGGCTCGCAAGAGTTGCAGCGGATCTACCCCACGCCCGAGTTCTACTGGTGGCAGAGGTACCAACGGGTCTACTGCCCCGACTGCCGGGCCGATGCGGGACTCCTCCGCGACGCGCGTCCGATCCCCTTCGGCTCGTCGAGCCGATGCCTTCACTGATAACCCGAGCCGCTCCGCCAGCGGTCCGGGCATCTACTGGACGCGAGGGGGCGGCCTGCTCGTCAACACCATCGATCAGCCCTGCCACCGGAGACAGACCCATGCACCCGCCCTCACCGACCCCCAAGACCATCGGCCTGACGACCCTGGCGATGATCGCCTTCGCCGCCAACTCGCTCCTCTGCCGCATGGCCCTGGGCGAGCGTATGATCGACGCGGCGAGCTTCACCCTGATTCGGCTCGGCTCGGGCGCGCTCGTCCTCCTGCCCTTGCTGGCCTTGGCGAGACGTGCGCCAACGCCCGCTCGGCGCGATTGGATCGCGCCCGTCGCCATGTCCGTCTATATGATCTGCTTCTCCTTTGCCTTTCTTTCGCTCGGGGCCGGCACGGGTGCACTGATCCTGGCCGGCTCGATCCAGATGACGATGCTGATCGCCGGACTGCGCTCGGGCGAGCGGCTTCGGCCGGCGGGCTGGGTCGGACTCGGACTCGCGGCGACGGGGCTCATCCTGCTGGTCGCGCCCGGGGCGTCGGCGCCACCGCTTGGCAGTGCGCTCTTGATGACGTCGGCCGGCATCGCCTGGGGCGTCTATTCATTGCACGGGCGCGGCAACACCGACCCCCTGCGCGCAACGGCCACCAGCTTCCTGCTGGCATTCCCGCTCGCCGCACTTGCGGGTCTTCCCTTTTTGAGTGATGTGTCCCTCTCAGTGGTGGGCGTCGGATTGGCGGTTGTATCCGGCGCCGTCGCCTCTGCACTCGGTTATGTGATCTGGTATCACGCCTTGCCCGGACTCACCGCGACCACTGCGGCGACCGTTCAGCTCTCGATCTCGGTGCTGGCCGCGACCGGCGGGGCATTCCTGTTTTCGGAGGCCCTCACGACAAGGCTCATCGGATCCTCGGCGGCGGTGCTCGGCGGCCTGGCCCTGGTGTTTCGGCAGCAAGGCGCAGAGCGCTCGCCGGCCCCGATCCAAGAGGGACGCACGCAGCCAAGGCGTTCGGGTCCGCGCGAAGGTCGCACCCGCCCTCGCCGTCCGCCGCCGCGCCGGTCATCGACGGCGGCCCTTCGACCGACACCGATTGGTTGACTGCTATACTGCGTATAACGCAAGCGGACTTGGAGTCCTTGATGAGCGCCGGGTCCTCCTGCCCGAGGGCGGACGACTGACGGCCGATCGCCGACAACACGTGGGCCAACCCGATGAACGAGACATCGATTGAATCCCCGGTCGTGCTCGTGGTCGACGACGACCCGGACGTACGCGAGCCGATCGAGGACTATCTTTCCGGACAGGGCTACCGGGTCCTGTGCGCCCCGGATGCGGTTACCGCCCGAGGACTGCTCGAGACGCACGCCCCGGAGGTCGTACTCCTGGACGTGGGACTGCCGGGTGAGGACGGACTCACTCTCGCCCGTTTCATTCGCGAACGACTGGACATCGGCATCATCATGGTCTCGGGCGCCGGAGAGACCCTGGACCGGATCGTCGGTCTAGAGGTCGGGGCCGACGACTATCTCGCCAAACCCTTCGACCTGCGCGAGCTGAAGGCCAGGCTCAAAGGGATCTGCCGCCGTTATCGCCGGAGCGCGCCCCATTCGGGCGGCGCGGCGACCCCCACCGAGGGCGAGACGCGACGCATCGCCTTAGGGCGAAGCCAGCTCGATCTCGACACCAGACAGCTCTTCGATCGGGACGGCGGCGAGCTGCCGCTGACATCGATGGAGTTCGAGCTGCTCAAGATGTTCGTCGAGCGCCCCAACCGCCCGCTGACCCGTGATCAGATCCTCTCCATCACCCAAAATCGCGACTGGAACCCCTACGATCGCAGCATCGACATCCGCATCGCACGCCTGAGGCGCAAGATCGAGCTCGACCCCGAGCATCCGGCGCTCATCCGGACGGTTCGGGGTCACGGCTATATGTTCGTCCCGGCAAAACCAGCGTGAGATCCGCTTCGTAGCGGCGAGGCCCGGAGTCGGCCGCGCGTCGCCGGTCGCAGCGTTTTGTTTCAACTTTGTATCCTTTGTCGCCCCTTTGTGACGCTGCCGTTGACGCCCATTGCCCGGTGCTAGACTCGTCGCAAGAGATCCGATCCCATCCGGAGACGGAGCCGCTCAGCCATGCCGGCACACGACATCGATCAGACCTCCGGCCGCCCGGACGCCGAGGCCGGCCGACAAATCTCAGGCGCCGATTCGCTGCGCCTATTCGGACCAGAGCTCGGGCCAGGGTCCGAGCCGGGCGTCGCCCCAGCGCCCGGGCCGGAACCCGCGCCGGATGCAATGGACCGGCACACCCGCGAGCGGATCGAGCAGGCCCTGCGGCATGTCGCCCTCGGCGTCTGCGCGGCCAGCGGCGAGACCCTCTTCCAGACCATCGTCGACTCGCTGACCAAGACCCTCGGGGTCGACATGGCCTTCATCAGTGAGCTGCCGGCCGGCTGCGATTCCCATGTGGGCACCCGCGCGGTCAGCGATCGGGGCCAGCCCATGCCCAACCTGGAATACGGGCTGGCCGGCACACCCTGCCGCCGGGTGCTGGACGAGGGCTTCCAGTTCATCGGAGAGGATCTCTCACGGCATTTCCCGAGCGACAACATGCTGAGCGACCTCGGAGCCGTCGCCTACGCAGGCTATCCCCTTCTGGACTCCGCCAAGCGTCCCATCGGCCTGGTCGCACTCCTGCATCGCGAGCCCTTGACCGACGCCGGTCTGATCGAGGCGGTCCTGCAGATCTACTCGGTACGGGCCGCGGCCGAGCTCGATCGACAGCGCTCCGAGGCGAGCTATCGCGCCATCTTCGAGGCCGCCGAGGACGCCATCTTCGTTCACGACCTGGCCACCGGGGCGATCTGCGACGCCAACCCGGCGGCCTGCCGCATCTACGGCTATTCGCACGACGAGATGGTACAGCTCAATCCCGCGCAACTCTCCTCCGGAGTCCCGCCCTATGATCGGGCCGGTGCCGCCCGATGGATCGCGTTGGCAAGCGCCGGCGAGCCGCAGCGCTTCGAATGGCACCGTCGCAACAAAGACGGCAGCCTGCACTGGGACGAGGTGACCCTCAAACGCGCGACACTCGGCGGCATCGACCGATTGGTCGCCATCACCCGCGAGATCACCGAGCGCAAGCGCATCGAAGAGACCCTTAGGGCCACGGTCGAGGCCGCACTCGACGCCGTCATCGGCATGGACGGCGCCGGCAAGGTCATCGCCTTCAATCCCGCCGCGGAGCAGACCTTCGGCTATCGCCGCGAAGACGCGATCGGCAAACCGCTGGCCGACTTGATCGTCCCCGAGCGCTTCCGCGACGCCCATCGCGCGGGGATGGAGCGCTATCGCCAGGACGGCCACGGCCCAATGCTGGGACGCCGCGTGGAGGTCATCGCCTGTCGTGCCGACGGCAGCGAGTTGCCCGTCGAGCTCGCCATCGACCGGGCGCAAGGACCGGACGGCGACTTCTTCGTCGGCTATCTGCGCGACATCACCGAGCGCAAGCTCGCCGAGGAAGAGCACACCCGACTCGAGGCACAACTACGCCAGGCCCAGAAGATGGAGGCGATCGGCCATCTTGCCGGGGGCATCGCGCACGACTTCAACAACATCCTGACCGGTGCCATGGGTTACGTGACCCTGGCTCAGGAGCTGACGCACGACCGCGGCGACGCCAAGCTCGACCGGTATCTCGACCGCGCACAGCGGGCGAGCCATCGCGCCCGGGACCTCATCCAACAGCTCCTCACCTTCAGCCGCGGCCAGCGCGGCGACCCGCGCCCGCTCGACCTCGCACCCTTGGTTCGCGAGACGCTGCGCCTCCTGGGTGCGACCCTCGCCGCCGAGGTCGAGATCGAGACTCATCTGCCCCCCGGCCTGCCGCAGGTCAATCTGGACCCGGTCCAGGTCGAGCAGATCCTGGTCAACCTCTGCATCAATGCGCGCGACGCCATGTCCGGCAGCGGTCGTCTGGAGATCGGGCTGTCGCGCGAGCATCTTGTCGGCACCCTCTGCGCCTCCTGTCGGCAAAAGGTCCGGGGCGACTATCTGGTCCTGCGGGTGAAGGATACGGGGTGCGGGATCGACCCCATGCACCTGGATCGGCTGTTCGAGCCCTTCTTTACGACCAAGCCGAGCGGCCAGGGCAGCGGCATGGGGCTCGCCGTCGTGCACGGCGTCGTGCATGAATACGGCGGACATCTATGCGTGGAGAGCACACCAGGCGACGGGACCCTGTTCCGGGTTCTCTTCCAGCCGATCTCGCAGGAGGACAGGAGGGTGCCGGACGCGCGATCGACTGAATCCGGCCCGGCGCCCACACCGGGACGGCTGCATGGCCGCGTCCTCCTCGTCGACGACGACGACCTGGCCGGCGGGCTGATGCTCGACCTTCTGGAGGATCGCGGCCTCGACGTCGTCCTGGTCATGAACGGCGAAGAGACACTCGCCGCCCTATCCACCGCGTCGGCACCCTTCAATCTGCTCATCACCGACCAGGCCATGCCGCGGATGACGGGGCTCGAGTTGGTCCGACGGGTCCGTCCGGTCCATCCCGATCTCCCCATCATCCTCTACACCGGCAATGCCGATGCCCTGGATGCTGCGGAGGTCGAGGCCGCCGGTGTCCGCGCTCTGGTCCGCAAGCCGGTGGACGTGGCAGCGCTGGGGGAGTTGCTCAGGGACCTGCTGACTTGAATCCGGAAGCGCGGTCGCGAGGCCAGGACGCCTCCGTCACGCGTATCCGCCCTCCGGGATCCGAGCTCGAGGCTCTTTGACATGTGGTCACAAGCATGACGTAGTCAGGCGGGGCGCCTCGTCGCACGGGGTTTGACCGAGGATCTGAGTAGCGGTTCTCGGCGCTTTGCCTCGGGACTCGGCAATGACGCGAGGGATACCGGCGGCTTGTCCGGAAGCCTCACCACCTGATCCAGGGATCCACCCATCGCGGCGATCTCGTCGCGCAGCTTGGAAAAGGAGACGTCGGCTTCTCCTTCGAGTTCGGAGTGATCGGCATCTCCAAGCCCAAGTATAGTGATCAGTGGTCAGTTGTCCGTGATGAGCTGAAGGCAACCTATTGATCTGCAAGCCTTTTATAGTGGGTGAAAACCGAAAACCTTCACCCAACGAGTATAATTCCGCGACACGCTCAGCAGTTAGCCCACATGTCGCTTGGAGATCCCGCAATGCCGCTTCCGCGACTTCCTGGAACAAGAGGGCCGCTTCCTGCTCGGCGATCAGCAGATCGGCGCGAGCATCGATCTTGTCACGGCGCTGCGACGGCAACGCAGTGATGATGTCGTCAAGCAGAACCGTCCAGGAATCCATTCTCGTCTCCATACTCGTCCGCCCGCCGCGCGTCACCGCGCACCTTGTCGGCCGGATAACGTGCCGCGTTGATGGCGATCTTCTCGTCGGCGGCGGCCAGCAGGTCGATGTCCAACCGCTCGGCCAGGCGGACCAGGTAGTTGAGGATGTCTGCCAGCTCGTGGGCGACCTGCTGCTTCTTCTCGGCACTCAGCTCGAAGCTCTGTTGCTCGCTCAGCCATTGGAAGTGCTCGAGCAGCTCGCCGGCCTCGCCGGCCAGGGCCATGGCGAGGTTCTTGGGCGAATGGAACTGCTCCCAGTCGCGCTCGCGGGCGAATTCAAGCAAGCGGGCGTTGAGCTGATCCAGGCTATCCGGCATCCGGTCCTCCAGCGTTGGCCAAGCGGGCGCGTGCCCGTTCGATCGCGGCTCGCACCTGGGCCGGGGCCGTGCCGCCGAGGTGATCGCGGGCGGCGACCGAGCCATCCAACGTCAGCACCGCAAAGACATCGCCCTCGATCGCATTCGAGAATCCGCGCAACTCGTCCAGAGTCAACTCGGCAAGATCCCGGCCTTCCCGTACACCCAGCCCGACCGCCTTGCCGACGATCTCATGGGCATCCCGGAATGGGATGCCTTTACGGACCAGATAGTCTGCCAGGTCGGTGGCTGTGCTGAAGCCCTGAGCGGCGGCCATCCGCATCCGGTCGGGATTGCAGGTCAGGCCACGCATCATCTCCGCATAGACCTTGAGCGAGCCCTTGAGATTGTCGACGGTGTCGAAGAGGGGCTCCTTGTCCTCCTGATTGTCCTTGTTGTAGGCCAGAGGCTGACCTTTCATCAGGGTCAGCAAGCCCATGAGATGTCCAAAGATCCGCCCACTCTTGCCGCGCACCAGCTCGGGCACGTCCGGATTCTTCTTTTGGGGCATGATCGAGGAGCCGGTGCAGAAGCTGTCCGACAGCTCGACGAAACCGAACTGCGCGGACGACCAGAGGATGAGCTCCTCCGAGAAACGCGACAGATGCATCATGAGAATGGCCGCACCCGCGGTGAACTCGATCGCAAAGTCCCGGTCGGAAACGGCATCGAGCGAGTTCTCCGCCGGTCGATCGAAGCCCAGGAGCTCGGCCGTGTAGTGGCGATCGATGGGGTAGGTCGTGCCGGCCAGGGCCGCGGCCCCAAGCGGCATGACGTTCATGCGACGACGACAGTCGGCCAGTCGCTCACGGTCCCGCTCGAGCATCTCGACCCAAGCCATCATGTGGTGGCCGAAGGTGATGGGTTGAGCAACCTGCAGATGGGTGAAACCGGGCATGAGCGTCTCGGCCTCGCGCTCGGCGAGATCAAGCAAGGCTTCTTGCAGGCATGCGATCGCCTCGCGGATCAGATCGATCTCATCGCGCAGCCAGAGTCGGATGTCGGTCGCGACCTGATCGTTGCGCGAGCGCCCGGTATGGAGCTTTTTGCCGGCGTCGCCGATCGATTCGGTCAGTGCGGACTCCACGTTCATGTGGACGTCTTCCAAAGGGATCGACCAGTCGAAGTGGCCCGCATCGATCCGTGCCCGAACCGCCTCGAGGCCGGCGACGATCGCCTCACGCTCGGCGGTGCTCAAGATGCCTTGACGGGCGAGCATGGTCGCATGGGCGATCGAGCCCTGGATGTCGTAACGATAGAGACGTCGATCGAAGTCGACCGAGGCGGTAAATGCCTCGACGAAGGCATCCGTGGGGGCGTTGAATCGTCCCGCCCAGGGCTTCATGGGAGAGCTCGTATGCTGCATCAGCGGATCCGCTTGTGGTTCGTTTCGCGGATTCTACACGCTGGCTTCGAGGGGGATGGAGAACAGGCATGGGGCGGGGTTCGGAGGACGCCAAAACAACGAGGGACAGGACAAGCTTCCTGCCCGATTTCTGTCGACTGCCGATGATCGGCGTTGTCCTATTGACGGGTCAGCTGCTTGGCTTGACGCTGGCGCTCGCGTCCTACAGCACCTTCGACGGCTTCCTGGCTCGTCTGGGCCCACTGTCACTCTTCATGCTCGCCCTCTCGCTCTTGTCCTGCGCGCTCCTCTGCAGTCTGAGACCCATGCTTTCGAACCTCAGTCACAGGACGGCCGCGCTCTTGGCCTGGTGCATCCTCACCCTCGTTGCAGGAGCGATGGCCTGGAGCAGCTTCACGATGATCCCGCAGCCTTATCACGAGAGCCTCTTTCCGCGCGAAGGACTCCCGGGCCTGATGATTCGAAGCCTCGGCATCAGCGCAATCCTGAGTGCAATGCTCTTGCGCTATCTTTATCTACACCATCTATGGCGATTACAGGTCCAGGCCGAGGCCGAGGCGCGCTTTCAGACGCTCCAAGCCCGTATCCGCCCGCATTTCCTGTTCAACAGTATGAACACCATTGCCAACCTGACGCAGACCAACCCTCGGATCGCGGAGGAGGTGGTACAGGATCTTGCGGATCTCTTCCGGGCCGCACTCTCCAACGCGGGCGAGTATTCGACGCTTGAGCAGGAGCTGAAACTCGCAAAACGCTATCTCAATGTTGAAAAACAAAGGATTGGTGATCGGCTTCAGGTCAGCTGGGAGCTTCGGGATCTCCCGAGGGACGCCCAGCTCCCAACCCTGATCCTCCAGCCGCTGGTCGAGAACGCGGTCTATCATGGGATCCAGCCATCGCGTAAACCCGGCCTGGTTCAAATCATTGGCGACTGTCGCGCGGGGAGGGTCACCATCAGCATCCGCAATACCTTGCCCAGTGCAGACGAATCCGCGGCCCGGCAAACCGACGGTAATCGGATGGCCCAGGACAATGTCATCCAGCGCATGCGTGCGATGTTCGCAGGCAAGGCGCAGGTGTCGATCTCACGGACCGAGACCCAGTACGAGGTTCGACTCATCTTTCCTCATCCATGGAAAAGGCCATGAAGATCCTGGTCGTCGACGATGAATCACCGGCACGCGAACGGCTGCGGCGCCTCCTCTCGGAAACCGATGGCGATTATGAGCTGGCCGGAGAAGCGTCCGATGGCCTGGAGGCCGTCGCACTTTGCAAATCCGGGCAGATCGACCTGGTCCTGCTCGATGTACAGATGCCTGGCATGACCGGACTCGAAGCCGCACGCGAGCTTGCAGTGCTGGAGCCCCCGCCTGCGGTCATCCTGGTCACGGCCTATGAGCAGTACGCCCTGGCGGCATTCGAGCACCAGGTCGCGGACTATCTCGTCAAGCCCGTGAGGCGAGAGCGCCTGATCGAGGCATTGCGGCGTGCGCAGACCCTGACGCGCCCGCAATGCGCTGCGCTCGGGGTGCAGACGGAACCCGAGGAGCAGACCCCACGCCGGCGCCAGATCAGCGCGCACTATCGTGGCGGCCTCCGGACGGTGCAGATCGAGGATGTCATCTATCTGCAGGCCGAGCACAAATATGTGACCGTTCGCCACACCGGGGGCGAGCTGTTGGTCGACGAATCCTTGCGCTCGTTGGAGGATGAGTTTTCCGATCTCTTCCTGCGTATCCATCGCAACGCACTGGTCGCGCGGGCTCGGGTCTCGGGCTTGGAGAAAGGCTCGGACGGTATGTCGATGGTGCGGCTACGCGATTGCTCGGAGAGACTCCCTGTCAGCCGCCGACACCTGGCAGAGGTCCGGCGCTGGATGCGGGGTGGCGATTGAGGTCGGTCGGGGTTCGGGGTCGGGGTTCGGGGTTCGGGGGTCGGGGTTCGGGGTTCGGGGTTCGGGGTTCAGGGGGAGCTTCTCGCTCCCGCGCTCTGCGTGGGAGTGTCGTCGGGACGCTCCGCGTCCCTGCCACCGGAGCGATGCGCTGCACCGGGGATGGGTCGCTTGACGCGGCATGGGCGCCGGGTCCTCGGGCTCGCGACGCAGAGCGTCGGGGCTACCGGGGCTCTGCTGGACGCCCGTTAGGCGCTTCGCGACGGAGACCGACGGGCCCATCCCCAATAGAGGATCAACAGCAGACCGATCCAGGCGGCGGCCAGCCACCCGATGGTGCCGTCGTAGCTACCGACCAGAAAGGCCAGCGGTGCATCGGGATTGCCATCCGTCAGACGACGCGAGACCTGGATCACGAAGACCCAGCCGGCGTGCAGTCCGATACACCAGCCGATATGGCCGGTGCGCTCCCGCACAAGGGCCAGAAAGACGCCGACCATGAAGAGCGCAACCATCGAGTCCAGATGTTTCCACTGGAAGAGGTCGATGAAGACATGCGTGAACATGTGGACGGAGCCTACCCAGTCGAACGGCATCTCCGCGGGTAAGGCCCCGGGTTTCATGAAGTGGACGACCGAGTACAGTAATGCGGTCCAAACCACGGCCGATGCCACGCCGTCGCGCCTGCGAATGGCGGTATAGAGCGCACCCCGAAAAAAGGTCTCCTCGAGAACACCGATCAGCAGCCCACCGATCAGGGCCTGAAGTGCCTTCTTTGCCAGGAACGGCCAGAGCTCGAGGTCCTCGTCCGGGACGCGGATCTCGAGGACGACGAGGGCCAGCGCCAGCGCCATCAGGATCCCGATCCCCTGGAGCCAGCCCCACCCAACGGCACGGCGGAACGCGCGACCCTGAGCACCGTAGCCCAATGAGGTCCGATCGGCCAGTTTCAGGAGCTTCAAGAAGGGCCAGAGCCCGAGCAGGATGAAAACCTGTGCCAATCGGCCCATGACCCGCTGCGGCTCATACTCCAGCCATCCGCCCTGCATGACGGGATAGGTCAAGAGCGCAGCCAGCACGAGACAGGCGAGCAGATAGCCGAAAAAGATGGCGGTGATGCGCATCGATCGTGATCGGCGCTGTCAGACGGGCCAATCGGTCACGACCGGCCCCGCCTTGCGGGCAACCACCAGCGTGCGGGTGTAGTCCCAAGGGACGGCATGCTCTGGGGTCAGGAACTGAGCCGACGCAAAACCGACGCCCAGCAGGCGCCCCAGCAGGTCATCGCCATAATCGCGGAACGCCAGCACGGCGGCGTCCTGCTTTGCCGGATCCACATGGTACTCCGCTGGAAGCAGATGAGTGATCTCACCGGACGGCTCCAAACGCGCACGTTCGACGGTCTGAGGCTGACCGCTCAATGGCACGGTGAAGAGCAAGATGCCGCCGGGCCGCAGGACACGATGGATCTGCCTGAAGCCCAGACGATCATCGGGCACATGCTCGAACACCTCCGTGGATGTGCAGAGATCAAAGGTTGCATCGGGAAAGGTGAGGCGCTGCACGTCCTGACAGAGGACGCCGTCCCGCACCTCGCCAGGCTCCGCGTCCGGGTGATATTCGGAACATGTCAAGCCAGCTGCGCGCTTCTTGAGGTAACGGTGGAGGGCGCCTCGGCACGAGAGCTCGAAGACATGAGCGTCGGCGAGCGACACCCCGACCTCTGCCAGTGCAGCGGCCATGGACATGGTGACAGCGCTGGAGCGGCAGGCGATGCAGCGCACGAGCATCTCATCGTCGCCGAGCCGTACCAGCATCCGATGGCCCTCACAGACCGGACAAAAGGCCCATTTGGCGCCAAGATGCAGGCTGTGACCAGCCGCCAATCGGCTTTGAATCACCCGAAACAACCGCACGCGAAGCTCTCCATCGGCATACGCCAACTGGATGGCGCATGCATAGCCCGAGAAAGGAATCGGCGACATCCTCAGCCGCCCCTGCACATTGTGCCCCAATGCGCCTGGGTTCACATGGCATTCAGGAGTGCCAGAGGGCTCGGGACAATGGTCGCGCAACCGCTCCATCAGTCCTCGCGAAGGGGTGGGTATATCGGGTTCGCTGATGCGACCGGCTTGTCATGATCGATCGAGTCGGTCGACAATGCCTCTACACGCCGAGGGTATTGCACCCCGAACCCGCCCCGCGGGCCATGATCCAGGCCCATAGAGCCATCCGATGCCGCCGATCGCGACGCGATGCCAGGACCAGAGGTCGATCCGCTGATGTGCGGCATCGCGGGCTTTATGCTGCGCGCGGGCGCTCATCCGGACCCGGATGAGCTTGGGCGAATGGCCGCCGCACTGGCGCATCGCGGGCCAGACGACCGCGGCATCTATTGCAGCGGCCCAGTCGGCCTAGCGCAGACTCGGCTGTCGATCATCGGACTCGCCACCGGGCATCAGCCAATGGTATCCGAGGATGGGCTGCTCGCCCTCGCGGCCAATGGCGAGGTCTACAACTACATCGAGCTCAATGCCGCGCTGCGCGAGCAAGGCCGCCACCCCCGAACCGACTCGGATTCAGAGACCATCCTGCACGCCTATGCGGTGCATGGCCTGGAGCTCATGACCGAGCTGCGAGGCATGTATGCCTTCGCGCTCCATGATGCCCGAGCAGAGCGGCTGATCCTCGGGCGCGACCGGCTCGGGATCAAACCGCTCTTCTATGTCCGCCTGCCCGACCGCATCGCCTTCGCCTCCGAGATCAAGGCCCTCCTACCGATCCTGCCGGGGCAACCCCGAGTCAACCCGATCGCCTTGCGCCAGTTCCTTCAGAACCAGTTCGCAAGCGGCGAAGAGACCATCCTGGAGGGCATCAGGCGGGTACCGCCGGGCGTGGTCCTGATCATCGACCGGGATCTCCGCGTCGAGCACCGACGCTACTGGTCGGCGCTCGATATCCGCCCGCGCGCGATCGACGTCGATGATGCCCAAAGCGAGCTGGACGGACTCCTGGATGTCGCGATGCGCGAGCACATGCGCGCGGATGTGCCCTTCGGACTCTTCCTTTCAGGTGGAGTGGACTCGGCGGTCCTGGCCGCACTGCTGCAGACGCATGGCGCCGGCCGCATCAAGAGCTTTTCGGTGGGCTATCGGGGCACCGACATGGCGCATGAGTTGGATGAGGCCGCGCGCGTCGCCGCACATTTCGGGCTGGATCACAGGCCGCTCGAGCTCGAGCTCGACCAGGTCTTCGCGCGCATCCCCCATACGGTCTGGGCGGCGGACGAGTTGATGCGCGACTATGCCGGGTTGCCGACTTCGATCCTCGCGCAGACCGCCGCGACCGATCTCAAGGTGGTGTTCTCGGGCGAAGGCGGCGACGAGGTCTTCGCCGGCTATCGGCGTTATCGCCCGCCACCAGCGGAGCGCTGGATCAAGGCCCTCATGTTTCCGGGGAGCGGCGGTTTCCGCACCCGCGGCCAATGGCCGAGACGCTGGTCGCGACGACTATTCGGACCGGCGCTCCAATCATTGGCCGAGCTGGATCGCGCGCCTTTCCTGAATGCCTGGCGTTCGACGCCGCCGGACTGGTCGGAGATGCAGCGCCGCCAATACACCGATCTGGTCACCGCCCTGCCGGACAACCTCCTGGTCAAGACCGACCGCATGCTGATGGGCTTCGGGCTCGAAGGCCGGGTGCCCTTCCTCGATCACCGCATCGTCGAATTCGGCCTGTCCCTGCCCGACTGGCTCAAGGTCAAAGGACCGGAGGGAAAATGGCTCCTCAAACGCTGGGCCGAGCCCATGCTGCCAACCGGACACCTGACGCGGCCCAAGCGTGGCTTCCATGTCCCGGTCGGCGACTGGCTGACCGGCCATGTCGCCTCCCGGGTCGGCGAGGAGCTGGCCCGGAATCGAGGCATCCGTGAGTGGTTCCACGTCGAGGCGATCCCGGACCTGGTCGCCGCGCGTCACGCGGGCAAGGGGGGCAGTCGCGCCCTTTTCGGTATGATGCAGTTCGCGATCTGGCATCGGCTCTTCATCGAGCAGCCAGGGAGCCGACCCTCGCCGGACGAGGACCCGTTGGATTGGATCGCAAGCGTCTGAGCATAAAAAACAATTCGATGACGATGACGCAGCCCCGCATTGCCTGCTTTTTCTCGACCTCCGGGCACAGCGGCGTGGATCGCTTGGCGCGCAATCTGATTCCGGAGCTGGCACGCCGGGGCTATCAAGTGGATCTCCTCAAGGTGCGTGGGCACGGACCCGACCTTGGAGACATTCCGGCAGGGGTCGAGATCGTCGATCTGGGCTCGCGCCATACCAATGCCTGCCTGCCGGCTGTGGTCCGCTACCTGCGCCGCGACCGGCCTGTCGTCATGCTCTCCGACAAGGACCGGGTCAACCGCCTTGCGCTGCTCGCGCGTTGGCTCTCGGGCGTGCCCACACGACTGGTCCTGCGCACCGGGACCACGGTGTCGGTGGATCTGGCCTCACGCGGACCGCTCGATCGTTGGGTCCAGCGGCGCTCCATCGGCTGGCTGTATCGGCTTGCCGATCAGGTCATCGTCCCCAGCCAGGGGGCGGCCGACGACATGGCCAGCTACACCGGCTTGGATCGCACCCGGATCCGTGCCGTGCCGTCGCCGATCGTCCCAGCCTCGCTCTTCACTGAATCACTGCCACCCCCACCCCACCCCTGGTTCGGGTCGCCGGACCATCCGCTGATCCTCAGTGTCGGCGAGCTGTGCAGCCGCAAGGACTTCCCGACCCTGATCCGCGCCTTTGCGCGGGTACGCAGGACACGACCTTGCCGCCTCATGATCCTGGGACGAGGCCGCTCGCGCGAGCGCCTGATCGGCTTGGCAAAGGCGCTCCATGTCGAGGACGACGTCGCACTCCCGGGCTTCGTCCCTCAGCCCTATGCCTATATGGCCCACGCGGATCTGATGGCCTTCTCGTCGCTGTGGGAAGGACTGCCTTTCGCCCCGGTCGAGGCCCTGGCGGTCGGGACGCCCGTGGTCTCCACCGACTGCCCGAGCGGACCTCGTGAGATCCTGCAGGACGGGCAGATCGGCCCATTGGTGCCTGTGGGTGAGGATGCCCCGCTGGCAGATGCCGTGATCGCAACACTGGAGGATCCGCCGGCAAAGTCGACCTTGCAGCGAGCGGCCCGTGTCTTCGAGATCGAAGCCGCTACGGATGCCTATCTGGATGCAATGGGTCTAGCCCGCCGCGCCGAGCAGAGATCCGAGATGACCGAGACCGGATGAGATGGGCATGGCGACGATCGAGCCCGAACCGGCCCGGAAGCCATCGCTGCTAGTCGTAGGGCCAGAAATCTCCGCAAGTCCGCGAAGTCGTCGGTCGACACGCATTGCCTGCTTTTTTTCGACATCCGGGCATAGCGGCGTCGACCGCGCAGCCAAGCATCTGATCCCGGCCCTGGCAAGGCGAGGCTACCAGGTGGATCTGCTCAAGGTCCGAGGGCACGGCCCGACCCTCGACCAGATCCCTGTAGGCGTCTCAGTGGTCGACCTGGATTGTGGCCATACCTATGGCTGTATCCCGTCGCTGGTGCGGTATCTGCGTAAGAAGCAGCCGGTGGTCATGCTGTCGGACAAGGATCGCGTGAATCGCACGGCCCTCCTCGCACGCTGGATTGCCGGCACATCGACACGGCTGACATTCAGCTCCGGCACGACGATCTCGATCGATCTAGCGACCCGCGGCAGGCTCGAGCGCTGGATCCAACGCGAGTCGATGCGCCGACTCTATCCCTTCGCCGATCAGGTCATCGTGACGAGCCTGGGTGTCGCCGACGACATGGCCGACTATACGGGTCTGGCGCGCGAGCTGATCCGTGTCGTCCCCTCGCCCGTGGTGCCCTCACGCCTCTTCAGCGATCGGTTGCCGCGTCCGGGCCATCCCTGGCTCGGCCAACCTGAGACGCCACTGATCCTGGGTGCCGGAGAGCTCTGCAGTCGCAAGGACTTCGCGACCCTCCTGCGCGCCTTCGCTCGGGTTCGGTCACAACGCCCCTGTCGTCTCATGATCCTGGGGCAGGGCCGAGCGCGCGAGCGACTGCTCGCACTCGCCGCGGAGCTGGGTGTGGCCGGGGATGTCGACCTGCCCGGATTCGTCCCCGAGCCCTATGCCTACATGGCCCACGCCGACCTCTTCGCCTTCACCTCGCGATGGGAAGGACTCGGCTTCGTGATCATCGAGGCGCTCGCGGTCGGCACGCCCGTGGCGGCAACCGACTGCCCGAGCGGACCTCGCGAGATCCTGCAGGATGGGCAGATCGGCCCACTGGTGCCGGTCGGCGACGACGCGGCACTGGCACAGGCCATCATGCAAACCCTGGATGCACCGCCACCCAGGGGGAAACTCCAGGCCGCCGCCCGGCCCTACGAGATCGAGGCGAGCACCGACGCCTACCTGGAGGCAATGCGACTGCCCCGCCATGCGGAGCACATGCCCGCGTCGACCTGAGCGCCCGTGCAGGGCACTCGACGTCAGCTGAGGTTTGGGCAGTCTTCATCCAGGCCCGGCGCTTTCGGGACCCTCAATCAGCCCGAAGGCCGCGAGATAGCGTCGGGCGCTGATATCCATCCGATACTCGCGCACCGCGTTCCGTAACACCTCGGGTAGGGGCGGGTTCCGTAGGGTCTCCTCCATGGCTGCGGCGAGCGCCTTGACATCACCCACCGGCACCAGTGCGCCGACTGCGCCGCCTCGGGTGATCTCACGCGGTCCGCTGCGGCAGTCGGTCGACACGACGGGCGTGCCGAGTGCAAGCGCCTCGGTCAGGACATTGGGCGAGCCCTCCCACAGGGAGGATAGAACGAACAGCTTCGACCTCGCCAGAAATCGGTAGGGATTGGGCTCGAAACCGGGCAGAGCAACCGCATCGGCAATACCCAGATCGCGCGCGAGCCTCAAGAGCCGCGCCTGCTGGCGCCCCTGACCGAGAATGATCAAGCGACAGGGCACGCGCGAATGCAGGAGCGCGAACGCCTTGATGAGGGTCGCGAAATCCTTCTGGGTCCGCAGACCGCCGACGCCCATCACGACCGGGGGCTGATCGGGACCGAACCAGGGGTGCTCGAGTGGCTCCTGCGCCAGCGCATCCAGCTCGGGCGTAATGTTGGGGTTGCGCACCACCTGGACCCGACTGGGCGGGATCCCCGTCACCTCGGCGATGTCGTCCGCCACGCCTTGCGAGACCGCGACGACCCCGTCGGCCCGCTGAAAGAGATGCCGCAGGTCGCGCTGCTCCCACCAGCGTCTGATCCGATTCTTGCCGCGCGCGCGCCAGCGCTCGGACATGGTCGTGCCAGGCCGGAGAAAGTACCGCGTGTCGGTCGAGGTTCGCGCCTTGACGGCGAGCGCGATCCGGTCGTCCTCGGTCTTTGCGGACAGGACGATGGAGGGGCGCCGACGCTCCACATACTCGGCCAGGAACCTCTGCCTCTCCTTCGCCGGGGCATCCCCGAGACAATGCAGGGTGACCGCAGACGGCAGACCCTCGAGAAAGGGCGCCTGACCCGGACCGACCACGAAGTCGACCGGGAACCCCTGCTCGGCGATCCCGCGCGCGATATTGACCATCATGCGTTCCACCCCCCCGTCGCCAAAGCTCGGGATGAAGAGACATACCGGACGCGATGACGGGCGATCCGGGGCGACGACGCGGTGATGCGGTGGTGACATGGCGGTTATCCATCATCCGTAGAAGCGGCAATCGACCGCTTCGAGGTCGTTGTGGGGTGTGAATCCGGACAGGAGCGTCGCGCCGGCAGCGACGAGGCACCTCGAAGAGCATCCGGCCCGACTCAACCGAACAGCGGAACCGCTCGAGTGCACCGGGACGAACGATCCCGCGTATCATACGCGTCCCAAGACGCCACCCACACGAGGCATAGCCCTTGCCCGATCCGGCCCCGCCTCCGACGGACCCATGGATGACCGACCCTTGGTCACGCATTGGTCTCTTCGGGATGTACCTCTTTGCTGCCTTTGCCTTGCTCGGGATCACCCCGGCAACCGTCGGCCTGGTCGTCTTGACCCTGGTGTTCCTGGCGCGTTTCGATGGCTGGGCGCGGCTCGGGCGGGACCCGGTCGCCATGCTCACTCTCGTCTTCGGTCTCTATGTCGTTGCTCACAGCCTGGCCTTCTATCTTGCCGCCTCGACCCCCGAGCAAGCCTCGACGGTCCTTGATCACGGCACCGACTGGCTCAAGCTCCTGCTCTTCATCCCGGTGGCCTATTGGGCAGCCGGACGCCCCGAGCGAATCCGCCTCTTACTGCTCCTCGCCCTCCTGGGCTTCACGTTCGGCATCGCTCGCAAGATCGATTGGGCGACCTTCGACGCCAGCTTCTTCGCGACCCGATTTATGTCCTATCTCCCTGCGATCGCCTTCGGCATGTTCACGGGGATCGCCGCACTCGGACTCCTGGCGACGCGCCGGGCCTTCTGGGGAGCGCGAGAACAGCCACTCCAGCTCACCCTGCGTGTCGGACTCTGGGCCCTACTGCTTCTGATCATGCTGCAGGGGCTCTTGTTGTCGCAGTCACGCGGCTCCTGGCTCGGGTTTCTCGCCGGCCTGGGACTGCTGATCCTGCTCGAATGGCGTGCAGGGTCCAAATCAATCGAGGGAGGCGGGGGCGTTCGGCGCTGGCTTCCGATCCTCCTGGGTGTTGCCGCACTCCTCATCTTCGTGTTGAGCCAATATCAGACCATCGGGACACGGCTGACCGACCAGACCGACACGCTCAAACAAGTGATCCAGGGCGAGGTCACGGAAATCACATCCGATCCCGTCGGGCTGCGTGTCAACGCGCTGCAATTCGCCCAAGAGAAATGGCTCGAACGCCCCGCCTTTGGATGGGGCGCAGGATCCAGCCGTGAGCTCATCGCCACGAGCGGGCGCCCCGAGGCACTGCTCGACAACGTCAACTGGCTTCCGCACCTCCATAACGCCTATGCAGAGACACTGGTGCAGCTGGGTGCCGTTGGCTTTGTATTGGCCTTCGCGCTCGTCTGGTCTTTGGTGCGTTCAAGCGGCCAAGAATGTCGCGCCGCGCGGCTCCCTTCCGACCTCTGCCGTTTCTTTGCGGTGAGCCTGGTCTTCGTGCTGATCTGGAATCTATTCAATTACCGGGTGGTTCGCAGCGACTGGATGTTTTTCTGGATCCTGTTCGCCGGGGCCGCCTACAGCTTCCGTCTCGCTCGGCTGACGGGCCGTGACGGACCAGGGCAAGCGTGAACATCCTCCTCGTCCGGCTCTCCGCGATCGGCGACATCCTCTTTGCGTCACCCCTGATCGAGACCCTCCGGCGCGCCTACCCGCAGGCGCACATCGCCTGGCTGGTGCAGCCTGAGTATCGGTCACTGCTGGACCAGCACCCGGATCTGGACGAGGTCATCGTCTGTCCACTCGGCCGTTGGCGGCGCTTGTGGCACGAGCGGCGTCTGCGCGAGCTGGGCTCCGGCATCATGGCGCTTCGAGCCAATCTGCATGGACATCGCTTCGACCTTGCAATCGACCTTCAGGGACTCCTCAAGAGCGGCTCCCTCACCCGACTCTCGGGCGCGCGCGAGCGGATCGGACTGGGCTCGCGCGAGGGCAGCCGGTGGCTGATGACCCGAATCGTCCCGCGCGGTGGCGACCCCAGACGCATCGGCTCCGAGTATCTCCATCTCGCGGAGACCCTTGGACTGCCCGTCGATGACTTCGCGATGGCGCTGCGCTTCGGCGATGCCGAGGCGGGGTTTGCCGATCGGGTGATCGCGGACCGGGATCTGGGCGACGGCTATGCTGTGCTCTGCCCCTTCACCACACGCCCTCAGAAACATTGGCTCGAGGACCGGTGGTCCAGGCTCGCGACGCGTCTCCCGAACGAGCTGGGACTGACACCTGTTTTGCTCGGGGGACCGGCCGATGGCGAGGCTGCTATACGGATCCGCGACGGCGCCGATACCTCCCTGGTCGACCTGACCGGCCGCACCAGTCTCACCGAGGCCGCCGCCTTGATCGAGCGCGCAACCCTTCTGATCGGCGTCGACACGGGCCTGGGTCACATGGGCATCGCCTTCGGAACCCCGAGCCTGCTCCTCTTCGGCTCGACCTGTCCCTACCTGGAGACGACGCGGACGAACGCCCGCGTGCTCTATCATCCGCTCGACTGCTCGCCCTGCAAACGACGTCCCACCTGCGACGGCGCCTTCACCTGCATGCGCATGATCGAGGTCGATGAGGTGCTGGACGCGGCGCGGGGCGTGCTGGCGACCGCGCCATGAGGATCCTCCACGTCGAGGGCGGCCGTCATCTCTACGGTGGCTCCTATCAGGTCCTGCAACTGCTCCGCGGCCTCGCCGAGCGAGGACATGAGAATCTGCTGGTCTGCCCGAGGGGCTGCGACCTGGCGACGGCGGCTGCGCCCTTCGCGTCGGTCCATGGGATCCCGATGCATGGAGATCTGGACGCCATGATGGCGATCAGACTGCGGCGGATCATCCGGGCGAGCCAGCCGGATCTGGTTCATCTTCACAGCCGGATCGGGGCTGACATCATGGGCGGTATCGCCGCGCGTTTGGCCGGAGCACCGGTCGTTCATACCCGACGGGTCGACAATCCGGAGCCCCGCTGGCTGGTGGCCTTCAAGTATCCTCTATACGATCGGGTGATCGCCATCTCCGAGGGGATCCAGCATGTCTTGCTGTCCGAGGGCCTGCCCGCGACCGCACTGCGGGTCGTACGTAGCGCCGTGGACTGGCAGCGCTATGCACAGCCTTGTGCACGTGAGGCGATCGCTGCCCGGCTGGGCCTGCCCGCCGATACCCTTTGGATCGCCGTCATCGCCCAGCTCATACCGCGCAAAGGACACAGCGACCTGCTCGCCGCACTGCCGCCCCTGATCGAGCGGTATCCAAACCTGCAGGTCATCTTCCTGGGAAAAGGACCGCTCGCGGACTCGCTGAGTGAGCAGATCCAGCGGACGGGCATGGCCGGGCGGGTTCACCTCCTCGGCTTCCGCGACGACCTCGCGGAGCTGATGCCCTGCCTGGACCTCGTGGTCCACCCGGCCATGATGGAGGGTCTGGGCGTCTCGCTGCTCCAGGCCGCCAGCGCAGGCGTGCCGATCGTCGCCAGCCGGGTGGGCGGCATCCCCGAGGCGGTGCGGGACAACGAAAACGGCGTCCTGGTGCCACCGGGCGATGTACCGGCGCTTTCGGAGGCGATCGACGCACTCCTCGCAGATCCCGAACGACGGCACAAACTGGGGGCAGGCGGTCAGGCGCTGATGGCACGCGAGTTCTCCATCGACGCCATGGTCGAGGGTAACCTTTCCGTCTATCGTGAGTTGTTGAGCTGAGGAGCGTCCAGCAGGCTCTGCCAGCAATCCCAAATTTGACTCCTCGGCGCCCAGCAAAACCCTTGGACCGCCGACTTCAGTCGGCGAGAATCCGAGCAGGGCGCAGGCCCCGTCACTTGGGCAGCGCTCGCCACTCGCGCCGACTAAAGTCGGCGGTCCCGGGCAACGGGCTTCCTGCCTGGGTGACCGAGGTGGGCGGCAAATGTGGACCTGCTGAGGCTCTGCGGATACGCCGCGCCAATCCACGCATGAAGATCGCTCAACGAGGCGTCTCGAAGGCAGACAATGTCCGATCCTACCAGCCTCCAAATGGTCGCGAGCAAGGCGCTCGGCGGAGCCGAGCGTTGGGCCATCCGCTTCACCCGAGCCCTTGCCGAGCGCCAGCCCACCACCGCATTGGCGATTCGCTGGGGCAGCGCGCTCGACGGTCTCGACTATGGATCGCTGCAGGTCCATCGACTCCCTTACCTGACCACCTGGGATCCTCTCTCCCGGCTCGCCGTCTCACGAGCCATCCATCAGATCCAGCCGGAGATCGTGCAGACTTATATGGGGCGCGCCACACGCCTGACACATCTCACGAGGTCAAAAGGACCGATCCATCTCGCACGCCTCGGCGGCTATTACGAGCTCAGTCCCTTTCGCCATGCCCACGGCTGGATCGGCAACACCAAACAGCTCTGTGATTGGATGATCCGAAATGGGCTGCCGGCCGAACGCGTCCATCACATCTATAACTTCGCCGAGCCGGTGAGCCCCGTGGCGGAGGAGGAGCTGGTCGCGCTTCGGGCGTCCCATCGGATCCCGAACGAGTCATGGGTGCTGGTTGCATTGGGACGCCTCGTGGGTTTCAAGGGACATCAGCACCTCATCGATGCCATGGCACAGCTCCCCGATACCATCGCGGACCGCTCGCTGCGTCTGTTCATCGTCGGTGACGGTCCCTTGGGGTCCAAACTCAAGCGACAAGCCGTACAAGTCGGACAGGAGACGCGCATCCACTGGACCGGATGGCAGAAGAACCCCTCGGCCTATCTGCAGATGGCCGACATGGTGGTGTTTCCCTCCCTCGATGATGAGCCCATGGGCAATGTCATCCTCGAGGCTTGGTCCTGGGGCAAACCCCTGGTGACAGCCAACTTCCGCGGCGCACGGGAGATCGTCCGTCATGGTGAGGATGGCTGGGCCGTTCCCTGCGCTGATGCGGCTGCCCTTGCCGCCGGTATTCGAAGAGTCTTGGCAGATCCGTCTCTGATGCGTCGTCTGGTCGAGCAGGGGCAGGCACGAATCGAGCGCGAATTCAGCCGAGACGTCATCCTGAATCAGTATCTCGATCTCTACAGACGGCTTGCCGGAGGCTAGTGAACACAGCGATTGGCTTCACCCCAGAGGTGCCAGCGACGGGGCTGATCCGCGAAGAGCGCGGATTCCGCTGAGCAACTCAGTTGCAGACGTCACATCCAGGAACCCGTCGACCGTATCAAGTCGGCCTTGAGTTGAGGTATCCTCGAGCCTCCCACACCTCATCGTATTGTCGCAGAGGTCCATACCCGCGCTCGTGCGACGCATCATGATGACCGCGTCAAGCGGTCGCAACTCACAACGCTTCCGGAGGATATGATGGGACTCTTCGATTTCGTGAGAAACGTCGGCAAGAAGGTTTTCGGCAATGAGGCCGAGGCGAGCGATAAGATCAGGGAAGAGATCGAGAGGGACAACCCGGGGATCAAGGGTCTGACCGTCAGTTACGAGAACGGCGTAGTCTCTCTCAGCGGTGAGGCCGATAGCCCGGACGCCATGGAGAAGGCGGTGCTCTTGGCAGGGAACGTTCAGGGCGTGGAGGAGGTCAAGGCCGATCAGCTCACTGCTCCACCTCAGAAAGCCGAGGTCGAGTTCTACATCATCCAGAAAGGGGACACCCTCTCGGCCATCGCTAAACACTTCTATGGCAACGCCAATGATTATCCTCGAATCTTCGACGCAAACCGCGAGGTCATCAAGGACGCGAACCTGATTTTCCCGGGCCAGAAGATCCGTATCCCCAAGTCAGCCGCTTAGGTTAGGTTCGACGCACAGGGCGGCCGCGCGCCGCCCCGTTTCACATAAACCCATCCTTGTTCTGCGCCTTCATCCGGGCGTCTTTTGGAGTGACCAGCCGCTGCTGGACCAGCTCTTTGAGATTCTGGTCCAATGTCTGCATACCATGTGCCTGACCGGTCTGGATCGCCGAATACATCTGAGCGACCTTGGCCTCGCGGATCAGGTTCCGGATCGCCGGTGTCCCGATCATGACCTCATGGGCAGCCACTCGACCGCCGCCGATCCGTTTCAACAGGGTCTGGGCGATGACGGACCGCAGGGATTCGGACAGCATCGCCCGGACCATCTCCTTCTCAGCGGCCGGAAAGACGTCGATGATACGGTCGATGGTCTTGGCTGCCGAGGTGGTATGAAGGGTTCCGAAGACCAGGTGCCCGGTCTCTGCCGCGGTCAATGCCAAACGAATGGTCTCCAGGTCGCGCATCTCACCCACCAGGATGATGTCCGGGTCCTGACGCAACGCTGAGCGAAGGGCTTCGCTGAACCCCAGGGTGTCGCGGTGGACCTCACGCTGGTTGACCAGACACTTTTTGCTGGTATGCACGAACTCGATCGGATCCTCGATGGTGAGGATGTGTGCGTATTCAGTCTCGTTGAGATAGTCGACCATGGCGGCCAGGGTCGTGGATTTTCCGGAGCCGGTTGGTCCGGTCACCAGGATAAGACCGCGCGGGACGTTGACGATCTCCTTGAAGCTCTCCGGCGCTTTCAATTCCTCGAGCGACAGGACCTTGGAAGGGATGGTGCGAAATACCGCGCCGCCGCCGCGCTTCTGGTTGAAGGCATTGACGCGGAAACGTGCGAGTCCCGGGATCTCGAACGAGAAGTCGGTCTCGAGAAACTCCTCGTAGTCCTTGCGCTGCTTGTCGTTCATGATGTCGTAGACGAGCGAGTGCACCGATCGATGCTCAAGCGGGGGAACATTGATCCGGCGCATGTCCCCGTCCACACGGATCATCGGCGGCAGCCCGGCGGAGAGATGAAGATCGGAGGCGTTGTTCTTGACAGTGAAGGCGAGCAGTTCGGCGATGTCCACGAGTCACTCCCTGGTAGACCGAGTCCAGCGTCTAGCATAGCCTGAAGTAAGGTCTTGGTCTCCAGGGATCGTGCAGCCCCAGCAATTCCAAATTTGCCGCCCACCTCAGTCACCCAGGCAGGAAGCCCGTTGCCCCGATACGGACCGCCGACTTTAGTCGGCGCGAGGGGCGAGCGCTCCCCAAGTGACGGGGCCCCCTGCTCGGGCATGCTCGCCGACTGAAGTCGGCGGTCCCGGGGTCTTGCTGGCTGCCGAGGAGTCAAATTTGGCATTGCTGGCGCAGCCCGGCGGGAAATCGAAGCGCATTACGAGGTTTGCGAGGGATGGCGAATCACCAGTCTCTCCCCGGAATCAGCGACCGGCGCAGTGCGGCGATGCCTTCAACAATTCCACCGCCTGCTCGATACAGGCGGCAGAGGTCTTCTTGTCCAGAACATTGAGCCAGCGCCGCGGGATGGCATCGGAACCGTAGAGCGCCCCGGCGATCGAGCCCAGGATCGCGCCCGTGGTGTCTGCATCTCCGCCACGATTGACGACGTCGACCAGCGCCGCCTCGAAGCTGTCGGTCGCAAACAGGGATTGGAAGACCGCACGCAGTGTCTCGACGAGATACCCGCCGGGGTTCTCCATGCGGCGACGATCGAAACGATACTGCGGCTGTGCAGAAACGAGGTCCTCCGCCAATGTCCGCAGGTCGGCCTTCCGCCGCCCGAGCAGAGCGGCCTGAACCATGTGGATGACGGTCAGGGTGCCGGCGTCGGCAAGTGGGCTGTGATGAGTGACGTGAGACTGGATGCGGTTGGCCTCGGCGACGGTCTCCGGCGCTCCGCCCAGCGTAAAGAGCGCAATGGGCAGGCAACGCATGCAGGCACCATTGCCGGCATCATTCTCGTTCTCGGGCGCCTCGCACAGACCGGTGAGGCGATACTGGCTGATCCCACGGCGAACCGTGTGGCCGATGTCGACCGGCTTGGTGCGCATCCAATCGCTGAAGGCTTCGGCAATGGCTCGAGCATCGATCCCGCCGGCCGCGATGATACTGCTGCCGAGAGCCAGGCTCATCTCGGTGTCGTCGGTCACCCGTCCCTTGCGAAGTCTGAGCCAGCCCCCCCC